>ULSO01023638.1_pt1 | contig 95053 bp, 86 predicted proteins | sample 1956701 | NCBI WGS metagenome assembly ULSO01 (sample SAMEA4835708, study PRJEB28245) | human gut metagenome | biome: gut microbiome; material: fecal sample | place: Denmark | collected 2008 | reverse complement strand
CGGTTTTCCTTTCCAATAGTTGTTTTTGTGTAATTTGCCATGATAAAACCTCCATAGTTAATTTGTAGTTTCTGGTTTCTTGGTATTAGTATAGTGTGAGATACATACAAAAACAAGTACGCACCTTTTTGTAACTGCACACTCAAAATTGAATGTGTTAAAATAGACTCGGAGGTGAGAATTATGCGAGCAAAAGAAGAATTACCGGAATGCCCAGTTGCAACAGCAGTATCTCTTATCGGAGGAAAATGGAAACTGCTGATTTTGCGTAACTTGAAAGAGCGTCCATGGAGATTCAATGAGCTGCAACGAAGTATAGATGGTATTTCACAAAAGGTTTTGACAGAGAGTTTAAGACAAATGATGAGTGATGGACTGGCATATCGCCACGATTACCATGAGCAGCCACCGAGAGTTGAATACGGCTTAACGGAACTCGGAACAAAAATGCTTCCAATTGTTAATTCACTTGCTGACTTTGGTAACTACTATAAATCAATTATTGAACAGAATTAGGTATGTTAGTATTTGAAAAGCTCGAACAATTCCAGCTTTTTGAAACTGAGAAATCGGAATTTAACGCTTAACTAGGAGGAATAAACATGGCAAAGAAAGAAGAAAGATTTGAAGTTATATTTAGAGATGGAAGTTCGCTTAAAGATGAAGGGATTCGACAAATTCTTGTAGATAAGGAGACTGGAGTTAATTATCTTTGTTGGAAATCTGGATACGGGGCTGGTATTACACCTCTTCTGGATTCTGAAGGAACAGTCGTAATTACAAAGTAAAATTCAGCGTTTTCAAGGGTTTGCAGAGAATTTAATAACAAAATATAACAGTTATTAAATCGCTTAAAACAGGTGAAATCTCAATCGGTATTTGACATAGGAGTGCGATTATATGAAAAAGAAAATTATTCTATCAATAGCATTTATTATCAGTTTATTACCAATGTTCCTTAATCAATATGGTGAGCTAAAAGGCGTACAGGAAATCACAGGTTTAATAAATTTGCTCAATCCCATTGGAATGGTGTCTGTTATTTTGTTTGCTGTGGGTGTATGGTTTCCCTTCAAGGAACAGGTTGTTGGCAAAAGTTTAGGTGCATTAGGCACAATTGGTATTGTTGTTTCTGAGATATATAAGTTCTTCACATGGCACGTAATGAATATAACGGGCGAAGTAAGTATCCATAAAAGCATTAGATTTGCATTCCCAGAGTTTTATATTGGTTTGATAATTTCTATTTTAATGGTGGTTACATATTTTGTTATCGACAAGAAAGTAAGTGCTACATCTGTTTCAAATTAACAGACAGATTCCAGTTTGTAGAATTCAAAAATTTAATATGAAATGTGAGATAGAGCGTATGGAAATTAACTATACGTTCTATTCTTTTTGCCTTTTTTGAAAAAAGTGATTAAAAAACTATTGACATTTTGTTACTGGAGGAGCGCAAAGATTCCTTCTGAATAACTGCTCCGCAGTTTATCAGAAGGAGCTTGCACTCCTCCTGATACAAGCAAGTTCCCACCCACTGCTTATTGCTTTTCGCAATTAAAGCAGGGGACTTACTTGACTTCGGCTAAAAAGGTGAAATATAGTATATTGTCGCACATTGACACTTTACCATGATAAGGTTAAAATAAAGATAAATTATGCACTGCAAGAGAAATTGGACAGTTGCAATATTATTCTGAATTTCGGTGGTTTGCCGGGATTATTTGGACAGGAGCGAATATGTTATGATAGCAGAAAAAATGAAACCTTATGTAAAAAATAATTCAGCCATCCGTATGATGTTTGAGGAGGGAAATCGTCTCAGAGCCATTTACGGTGCGAACAAAGTTTATGATTTCAGTCTTGGGAATCCGAGCGTTCCGGCACCGGAGTGTGTGAAGGAGGCTATTATTGATCTGGTGAACGAAGTGGAGCCGACAGTGCTTCATGGTTATATGAGTAATGCAGGATTTGAGGATGTGCGCCAGACGATTGCGGAATCTCTGAACCACCGCTTTGGAACTAAATTTGCAGCGAAGAATCTGATTATGACAGTTGGAGCAGCCAGCGGTCTGAATGTGATTTTCAAGACGATCCTGAATCCAGAGGAAGAAGTGATTGTTTTTGCACCATATTTTCTGGAATATGGTGCATATGTGCGCAATTTTGATGGCAAGCTTGTGGAAATCTCTCCGGATACAACCACATTCCAACCGAATCTTGAGGAGTTTGAGCAGAAGATTACAGCAAAGACAAGAGCAGTGATCGTAAATACACCGCACAATCCGACTGGTGTTGTATATTCAGAAGAAACCATTAAGAAGCTGGCAGCAATTCTTGAGAAAAAACAGAAGGAATTTGGCAGTGTAATTTACCTGATTTCTGACGAGCCATACAGAGAGCTGGCTTATGATGGTGTAGAAGTTCCGTATCTGACAAAATATTACGATAATACTATTGTTGGCTATTCTTACAGTAAATCTCTGTCCCTTCCGGGAGAGCGTATCGGTTATCTGGTAATTCCGGATGAAGCAGATGGAAGTGAAGAACTTATTACTGCAGCGGCTATTGCCAACCGTACTATCGGATGTGTCAATGCCCCATCCCTGATGCAGAAGGTGATTGCCAAATGTGTAGATGCAGAAGTGGATGTAGCTGCATATGACAAGAACCGTCTGGCGTTATACAATGGACTGAAAGAATGCGGATTCGAGTGCATCAAACCCCAGGGTGCATTCTACCTCTTTGTGAAATCACCGGTAGCAGATGAAAAAGCGTTCTGCGAAGCTGGAAAGAAATATAATATTCTCATGGTTCCGGGAAGTTCCTTTGCCTGCCCGGGTTATGTGAGACTGGCTTACTGTGTATCTTATGATACGATTATTAATTCCCTGCCGGAGTTTAAGAAACTGGCAGAAGAGTTTGGACTGTGAAAACGGCGGGGATTGACATTGGGACAACAACGATAAGCGGTGTTGTTCTGGAAAAAGAGGAAAACGGACAGGCAAAGATTCTGGAGGCAAAAACTGTAGAGAACGGTTGCTTTATCGAAACCGGAAATGAATGGGAAAGAATACAGTATGCAAAAGAAATTGTAGAAAGAGCAGTGAATCTGCTGGATTATTTCCTGGAGAAGTATCCGCATGTTGAGCGGATTGGGCTCACAGGGCAGATGCATGGAATTGTCTATGTTGACAAAGAAGGAAATTGTGTCAGTCCGTTATATACATGGCAGGATGCCAGAGGAAGTATCTGCGATGGGGATCAGATTCCTTTAACAGAAGAAATCCGGGAAAGATGTCAAATCCATGCTGCTTCAGGATATGGGCTTGTCACACACATTTATAATATCAGACATAATCTGGTTCCGGATTCGGCTTTGAGCTTCTGTACGATCATGGATTATTTTGGAATGCATTTGACAGGGCGTAAAAAACCATTGGTACATGTGAGCGATGCGGCAGGGTTTGGATTCTTTGACAGCCATAAGATGTACTTTGAAAAAGAAAAACTGGCTGAAATGGGAGTGGACGTAAATTGGCTGCCGGATGTCTGTACGGAAATAGAAAAACTGGGGACATACAGAGGACGGACAGTTACAACTGCAATCGGGGACAATCAGGCAAGCTTCCTCGGAGCAGCAGGTGATGAGGAGAATACATTGCTGGTCAATATGGGAACCGGCGGACAGATTTCTGTTCTTTCCGGTCAGTATTTTGCAGGAGATGGAATTGAGGCGAGACCTTTCCTGAATGGGAAGTATCTGCTTGCGGGAGCATCTCTGTGTGGCGGCAAGGCATATGCGCTTCTGGAACAGTTTTTCCGAAAACTTGTAAAAGAAGCGACCGGACAGGATCAGCCATTATACAAAGTAATGGAAAAGATGGCAAGAACAGGGAGAGACCAGAATAGTGAAAGAACTGAAAGTCGAAAGATTAAAGTTGAAACAACATTTGACGGTACACGGGTAAATCCGGAAAAAAGCGGCAGTATTACCCAGATCTGTTCCGAAAACTTTACACCTGAAGATTTCTGCTATGGTGTTCTGAAGGGAATGAGCACAGAACTGTATCAGATGTATATGACTATTCAGAAAGGAATAGGTATAAAGATCAGGCGTATGATTGGTTCAGGGAATGGACTGAGAAAAAATCCGGTACTGTGTGAAATTATTGAAGATATGTTCAAGGCAGAACTTGTTCTGGCAGAATGTGAAGAGGAAGCTGCGACAGGAGCAGCAATGAGCAGTAGTATGTATAACTATAGCAACTCCCCCAGATAATAAAATGAAGCAGTGAAGCGGATTGTGAATAACCAATTGATTTTAATACTGGAATTTGAGGAAAGGGGCTGTCCTGAAAATAGACAGCTCCTTCTTTACTGTCCGATTTATTGTATGTTATTTTCCGGCATGGTCCGATATGTTTTGGAGCATGCCGTAAAATTTTATGAAAACTGCAAAAAAATTCAGGAAAAAAAAGACAGCATTTTAAACGCTATAGAAAAAATGTAATTTTTGAAAAAACAATTATTGTAATAATCTCCCGAACGTGACATAATAAGAATGGAAAAGTAAAGGGCAGGTTAAATTCTGATTAGAGACAGGTAAAATAACCTGCTTACATTATGCGCCGATTTTCTGAGATGAGGTGGGAAATCAGGCAGACGACAAAGGAGAAAATAATGGGAATTTTTTCAATGATATTGTCATTACTGAGCGGAGTAGCGTTATTCCTGTTCGGTATGTCATTGATGGGCGACGGCCTGAAAATGGTTGCCGGAAATAAGCTGGAAGCTTTCCTGTATCGAATGACAAACACACCGCTGAAGGGAGTTGCTCTGGGTACTGGTGTTACCAGCGTGATTCAGTCTTCTTCTGCCACAACCGTTATGGTCATTGGTTTTGTTAACTCAGGTATGATGAAACTGAAACAGGCCATCGGTATTATCATGGGAGCCAACATCGGAACCAGTATTACCGGATGGATCCTCTGTCTTTCTTATATTGACGGAAAGAACGGAATTGCGAAGATTTTATCTACAGCAACAATTTCAGCAGTAGTAGCGATTATTGGTATTATCCTTCGCATGGCATGTAAGCGTTCCGTGCATAAAAATATCGGTAATATCATGCTTGGTTTTGCAATCCTGATGACAGGTATGCAGACAATGAGCGGTGCTGTTTCACCACTGAAGGACAGCCCCACATTTACAAACATGCTGACAATGTTTTCCAACCCGCTGATAGGTATTCTGGTAGGTATTGCATTTACCGCAGTGCTGCAGAGTGCATCTGCCACAGTCGGTGTATTGCAGGCGTTATCTGTAACAGGTATCCTGACATTCTCCAGTGCATTCCCGATCGTTCTTGGTATCGGTGTAGGTGCTGCCTGTCCGGTTCTGATTTCAGCAATCGGTGCGAATAAGAATGGTAAACGTACAGCACTTGTTTATCTGATCAATGACCTGTTTGGTCTTATCCTCTGGTCAGTGATCTTCTACACTGTAAATGCTGTTGTGCATTTCGGATTTATGGATATGATTATGTCACCGGTTGCAATTGCTTTACTGAATACTGTATTCCGTGTAGCAACAGTATGTGTTCTTTTCCCGTTCATACCGAAGATCGAGCAGCTGGTGTGCTGGCTTGTAAAAGACAGTGCAGAGGAACTGGAAGATGAAGCAGACTTTGATCTTCTGGAAGAACGTCTTCTGAATTATCCGGCACTTGCTATTGGACAGTGTCATCGTGCCATGAGCGGTATGGCAAGGAAGCTTCGCAAGAATGTCAACCGTGCCATGAACCTTCTGAATGAATATCAGCAGGATAAATTTGATAAGGTACAGAGAAAAGAGAACCTGATCGATAAATACGAAAGCCGTCTTGGGGAATATCTGATGAAGCTCACAAAGCATGAGATGAACAGTGCCCAGACAAGGCAGGCATCCCTTTATCTTCATACCATCAATGACTTTGAGAGAATCGGTGACCATGCATCCTACATTGCCTATATGTCCAGTGAAATGCATGATAATCACACTAATTTCTCACAGGAAGCCTGGGATGAGCTGAATGTAGTAATGGAAGCAGTTCGTGAGGAGATCAATCTTACCTGTCGTGCATTCCTCAATGATGACAAAGAGATGGCTCAGAGAGTTGCACCTCTTGGAATGATTATCACATCCTTATGCAATGAGCTGAAGATGCATCATGTAGAGCGTCTGAGTAATGGCAACTGCGGACTGGAAGAGGGAACTGTATATACAGACATTCTCAACAGCTTCAACCGTATTGCAGCACATTGTGCAAGTGCAATGGTAGCCCTTCTCAAGAGTGGAGACGAGAATCCGGATATGCATATCCATGATTCAAAGATTTACCCATCTGACAGTGTGGAATATTATACATACTTCAAGGAATATCGCCAGAAGTATGAAATCGTAAAAAATGAGGAACACATGCGAAGCATGGAACCGGAAGAAGTAGAATAATACTTTTATACTACAAAGCAGTAAATGTATATGATATAATGACAGCAGATGATCTGGAAACGGATATCTGCTGTTTTTTCGTTATAGTTGCCGGGCAGAGGAACGAGGCGTAGCGGTGGCTACGGCGATTGACGACAACGCCGCAGATGAAAAATCAGACAAGTCAATATAGCAGTTACTTAATATTAGCTGTACTAGCCATTGCAGGAAGGAAATTGTGCAAACATAATACCCAAAAGGAGGAAACAATTATGTTATTCGACAGCAGAACAGTCTATCTCGGTGCATCCAGAGATAAATATGAGCAGTATTGTAAAGCATTAGATACAGAAAAAATCAAATACAAAACAAAGAGAGTCAACCACGAAGAAAAAATGACAGCCCCGGGCAGGGGAATCGTCCGCAGCATGGGTGGGAACTTTGGAACAGATAAAACATTGTATGAAATCATGGTCGGAGAGAAAGATTACGACAGTGCAATGGGGATTCTGACAGCACTGAAGTAGACAGAGTTTACCCTGAAGAGCAATCAAGCCATTCTGAATGACTTAGATTAAGAAAAGATATCCTGCGGATTTGGCATACGCATAATCGCAGCCAGAACAAATAAGGAAGAATATGAGATGCAGATAAAGACGAAACTTGATTAATAGAAAAGTAGATTTGTTTGACATTTTTGCTGCCATATTTATATAATCGAAGAAGCAAGTACGCAAAAAAGTGTGCAAGATAGTGTGCAAGATAACGGAAATCCTGGAGGTGTTTTTGTGGGAGAATATGAACCGCCATTTACAATAACGAATGAGATACTGTCATATGTGTCTTCGATTTCTGAAAAAATAGGGCGAATCACGGCAATCAGTAGTCTGGAAACAAAACCGCACCTGAGAAAGAATAACCGAATTAAATCTATTCATTCATCTTTAAAAATAGAAGCGAATTCTCTTTCTCTGGGGCAGGTTAGGGATGTAATTAATGGCAGGCTTGTACTGGGGGAACAGAAAGAAATACAGGAAGTTAAAAATGCATATGCGGCGTATGAAAGCCTTTCGGAAATTAATCCCTATAGTATAAAAGATTTAAAGAAATTTCATGGGATTATGACAAAATATCTTGTGGAAGAATGTGGGGAGTTTCGCCATGGAGAAGAGGGAGTCTTTAATGGAGATGAATGTATTTTTATGGCACCTCCGGCGCAATTTGTACCGCAGCTTATGGATGAACTGTTTGAATGGATGAAGAAATCAAGGAATAGTGTTCATCCATTGATTATGAGCAGTGTATTTCATTATGAGTTTGTCTTTATTCATCCATTTGCTGATGGTAACGGAAGAATGGCAAGATTATGGCACACTGCGATTTTAGCTAAATGGAAACCTGTATTTGAGTTTATTCCAATCGAAAGTCGGATTGAAAAATTTCAGGAAATATTTTCCGGAGGCTGAGCAGCCTGAGGAAAAAATGGCTTCATGCTTGACCTGGCAGCCTATTCCATTATTACAGAAGGAATACAGTGTTCTTGCTGAGGAGCTTTCCACACTGCTGGATGAACGACATCCGAAACGGAAAATCGAGAGGGCAAAACAGGCGTTGTATGATGCATACGTGGAAAGCGAGCGTTCATTGGATGAAATCATTGACTTGATTCGGAATGCCGATGAATGGATATAGGCTGGATTTAGTTGTAAAATTTCTGGAAGTTCACAAAAGTGTAAAATATAAGCCCAGAAATATTGAAATATCAATGTTCTGGGCTTAAGTTGACCACATTGGGGTCCGCCGTTATGTGACGGAACTCTGGGATGTGGGAAAAGAAACAGGAAGGAGGATATCTGTTTTGCGAACCAGAGTATGCGCATGATTCTTGACAGAGAGATATAAATATAAGAAATTAAAACAAGAAACTCCCATTCAGAAAGATAATCTGAGAGGGAGTTTTTGTTTTGAAATCAAAGATAGAAATTACGGTAGCTGTAGAATATATTGTCTTAATAACAGTAAAGTTTCTTCTTTAGGATAAACCATAGGACTTCCAGGCAGCCCAAGGAAGAAATCAGAAAAAGCTTTGCATAGTGAAGGATCAGAAATATGTATATCGCAGGCATATGCACCAAAAACAAAAGAATTTGTGGTATACATATGCAGACCAGTCTGTGAATTTATATAAATGGACAGGTAATCAGGAATATGTAAAATAGTTGGACGGACGATCAGACAGGTGATAGTGCCATTTTCCAGCTCATTATATAATTTTGTTAATATCAGTTTGATATCTGAAGACTCTAAAGGTGGAACATATGTGGGCGGCAGGTCTTGCAGTACACCGCTTTTGACAAAATCAGCCAGACCTTGTTCTGTAAAAATGGTTAGATAATTATTTTGAATATCACGCAAAACGGAAAAATGCCGTTCTACAAGCTGGAACATTGTATCATAAGGCAGATCCGGAGTCTTCATATATTTTTTTATGAGATCAGGCGTGATATATCGGCTGGGGCATGGCTGGCTCATAAGAATGTGGAGATAATCTGGTCCTGTTCCAGTAATATATTCCTGCAATACATCCAGAATATTAGAACTGCATTGAACCCAGAGCTCACAACTTTGCAACAGCGAAAGGAAATAATCCCGGTAATAAAAAATCAGCTGTTCATTTTTTATCACTTGTGCCACGCTTAAATCATCAGCAATTAAAATAAGGCATTGAGGAGTAATGATATAATGGTTCAGGGGATATATCATAAGAGCCTGTGACGTAAAGGTAAAGGCATAAGGTTTATAATTTCCCCGCGAAGCCAGGCACAGAGGAATTACAGCTCCCAGTCTCTTGATATCTTCATGGCTGGCAACGGACGGTCTGGCATGGTAGGAAGCCTGGAAATAAAGCAATTCATTTACGGAAAAGGTCCGGTTATTCAGCCATAATTCCATAAGTTCCATGGTTAAATTCAAACGTGGAGGAAGAAACAGCTGAAATTGTGCGTTGGGATTATGGGATGACTCATAAATCAGTATGGAGCGAATCAGACTGTGTATGGCATATTCCCCCCGGATGAATTGATCTGAGTCTGGGAAAGTGGAAACCTTTGGTGGAGCTGGCATTTTAAAATCAATCGTAGATAATGAATTTAAAAAATCACATACAGACTGGCGGTTTTCATAGGCTTCTTCTCCTTGTAACTGGATATCGTAGAGTCGAAAGAATTCTTGTCTTTCATCCAGTGGCAGCTTAAAATGTTGTGCCAGTGCCTGTACAGAAGCATAGGGAAGAATGCGCTCATCTGTAAGGGCTTTATGAATAGAAGTCCTTTCAATATTTGACTTTCTGGAAATAAAGGCAATGGATTCTCCACTGCTTTCAATCAAGTTTTTTAAGTAATTACTGAATTTAGACATATCTTTTATCTCCTAATTATAAACACATAAAATAACTAAAAAATTATTATAGTAGTTCCTTTGGCAAAAAACAAGCTGTGACATGATATGTGCATAACATAGTGGGATTTTTGTCACGCTTTTGTGCCTTTTGATATTTGCAACTTGTCACATGTTCTGTCACAGCTTGTTTGCTGAAAAGTACTTTATTAAAATGGTATTAGAATATTTGGTGAGTCCTGGCATTGCTGAAAAATGAAGTTTGTAAGAGAATTTTGAGGTGTATCCCGGAAAGGAGTATATTATGAGCAGGATAAGAAAAAAACTTGTAGTTGCAGTGATAGGAGAATTAGTCCTGACAGTATTGATGCAGTATATTCCTCAGAATATTTATGCGAAATCTGATAAAACGGTAAAGACAGCATTTGAAAATTACGTTAGTGGTACTCTGGTTCCGATGTATGGAGTTCTTCAAACAGATACGGTGGAAAGCACAAAAGATTATGACTGGACTGCAGAGGATTTTAGAGGTCTACTTTCTGCATCAGTTATGGATTTTGACAGTGATGGACAACTGGAACTTTTGACAGTTCAGTTTTCAAATTATGATAGTTATCAGGGAAAAGGTATTCAGGATATGTATCTGGAGATGTATGAATATCAGGATTCAGGAGAAATAGCAGTAAGTGCACAAAAAAATCTGGATATTAATGGATATAGTTATGCAAGTATTGGATACTATCAGACATGTATATTTACATATGAGTATCAGGGTGAAACTTATATTGGAATTGATCATTATACATACGCAAATGGCTCGATTGTAACTTTGTCTGTTCTTGAATATGGAAAAAGTGGTTTTGAGGAAATGATAGTTCCTCATACCAATGAAGTGGTTACGCGGACAACTTTTGATTATATTGGAGGAGCAGGATACCAGATGGCTGGTAACGGGGACATTTATGTACGCTATGCGAATAATGAACCCCAAAATCCATTAGATTGCAGCAGATGGGCATGGAAGAAAATGTATGCGGAAGAAACGGATCCGTTACTTACAGAACAGGATAAAGAAGAATACATGGATGCATATAGGATGTTTTTGGAAAAATATGGTCTTAAGGCAGAGGATGAGCGTATTGGAATGTCTGAAAATGGAAAATTTGTTGTCAGAAATGAAACAGATGCTTTTGAAACAGCACCGAATATTTATAATTCCATAGAAGGAAATATTACTTTTCTTTCGGGAATGTATACAGATCAGGGTGCTGATAGTACAGTAAAACTGCTTTTAAAAGAGGATTGTCAAGGGTCACTGGATGAAATGCGTATGAAATAAGGAGTGAAGAAAATGGAAAAGCAGATGAGGATGGGAATGATTTTGTTATGTATTATAGGCGGATTTGGAAGCGTTGCATGCGGCAGTGGGGGACATGATAAAGAATATAAGACTGCAGTGGAGGCATATTCCGAAGAACTGGAAAAAGAAAGAGTTCCATGGATAAATACAGATGGTACAGAAACGAGTATTTCAAACAGAGCTTTTAAGTTTACTCTTCTTGACATAAATCCAGGAAAACTTCCGGATATGATTTTGTTGAAGGATACTGGAAGAAATCTATCGGATGATGGAACATATATTGTGTGCAGTAATAATGGTGAACATGCATTTCAGGCAGCAGAGGTGACGGAGTTTAAAGGGTATTATCCCAATACGGGAGTTTATGTTTCTATGGCGTATTTTTCTAAAGAAAATGGTACAACGTATTCTTATGGTTCAAATGGTGAAATGTATATTGGAAAAGCAGAAGCATATTATTATCTGCCTGATTATCAGCAAAAAGATGCCGAAGAAATTTCATTCAGTGGAATGAAAACTCCTATTGCTGCCTACTCCGTGCGAGAGGATGGTGGTGAAGATATTTATGACTGGTATGGTTTTTTCAATCTGGAAAATTATGAGGAATATTCAGGACGCGTGCGAGGAGGAGACTGCAGCGTTAGTAAAGAAGAATTTGAAAAGCATCTGGCAGAGTATATAGGAAACACAAAACTGACGGAAGTTTCCAGAGAAGATTTTCATGATAATACAGAAGAAAACAGGAAGAAATATTTTAAATAACAGGAGTAATAGAAAGATTAAGCTATTGTTTCGAATATAGGAAAATGAATTTATAGGAGAAAAATGGAATGTTAAATAAAAATTGGAAAATATTATTATTTATAATTGCATTTATATGCTCACCGATAGTGGTTAGAGCACAGGGAGACATAGTTCGGGTAGATGCTGAGGAAGTACCACTTGATGGAAATTGGCACGATTATGAATTGAAAGTGGATGAATATGTTTATTGTCCGCTTACTTTAATGAGTAACGGAAAGCTGGATGTAAGTATTCAGACTAATTTCAAAGCTACCCATTATGTTTATTTGTTGGATCAAAATTACGAGACAATTTGTTATGACTCAATTAGTGGGAATGGAGAAGCGGCTCCGCAGGTTCAGAATTATTCTTACGATTTGACAGCAGGAAACTATTATGTACGTGTGGAATCTAGGAATGAATGTCAAGGGAAATTTCAAGTGAAAGCAGTATTTACAGAATCTGCAACAGATGATGAGAATTTGAATATTTCTTTTCAAAAAGCAGTTCTGTATACGGAACCACAGGTTACGGGATTTTTATCTTCTGGAACTGATGGAGGATTTTATCCTGAAAAGTTGCCAGAGAGATCTCAGAACTTTCAGGACTATTATCGGTTAGATGCTGCAGAAGGAAATTATAACATTCAGGTAACAGGAGCGAATCCAGACAGTAGTTTTGCTTGTATTGTTTATGATGCTGGGTATCAGGAGATTTCACGTGAATATGATCCGGCTTCTTTTTCGTTAGAGTTGAAAGATGGAACTTATTATGTTTGTGTGATTTCTTCTGGAAATATAGCTGGGGATTATATTTTAAAAATAAATATTCCGGAAGAAGAAAAAGAACCGGAACCTGCTATTTCAAAGCTTGAAATGGCAGTTGGAGAAACAGTGGAATTAAAATCAGATAATACTTCAGGTGATATAAATTGGGGAAGTACAGATTCATCTATCATAGCGGTATCTAAGGGTGGAACTGCGATGGGACTAAATACAGGGACTGTATGGGTAGCAGGAATCCCAGCAGATGGATCTTCTATGATTTTATATCAGATAACTGTTCAATAATATTATTTTTCAAATATGCTGTGTAAGAAGTATCAAAATTAATAAGTGAGAATATTAGAAATGGGATATATGGAAGAAAAAACACTTGGTAATAAGTTGGATGCTTTTATAAAACTTTATAGCCAAGATTTTGAATTGGGATATGTGGATTATCTTGGAATTAATATTCCTTCTGTATTGGATGGAGAGCTGACATTTAAAATTTATTACATTAATAAAGTCAGTAGACAAGTTTCCCATCCGCTGATTAATTTTTTAGAAGAAAAGGACATGATTCGGTATGTAACTATGGTACGCGATAAGAAAAATCGATCTAGGGCAAGGTATGATGTTGGTTTAAAGAATAGATTAGATACCAATATGGTGGCTGTGTTTGAATGGCTAAGCAAAAACACAAAAATGTTTGAAAAATATAGTAGTGAGATTTTGAAGTTGTCTCAGACACTTGTTGGTAATTACAATTGTAGTGAACTAAATTTATCAGTTCAAACAGCTTTAGAAATCATCAAAAGGAAGAACTGTTAAAAAATAGAAAATTGTCCAGAATGTATTACTTCGCATTTCGCGGCAATATTATCAAACATAAATACTAATATAAATGGTAGGTGATAATTATGACACAGGGATATATTGCTATAGGTTATATGTGTAATCAAAAATGTAGTTTTTGTCCATGCTCGAAAGAAGAAAAAAAATATCCGATTCCATCTTTGAAGGAATTGAAACAAGCGATTGAGACCATGATAACTGAAAGTGGAATGGATTCTATTGTTGTATCTGGGGGAGAACCTACTATACATCCTGAATTTTGTGAATTTATTAAATTCCTTTGTGAAAAAAAATTAAATGTTACGGTATTGTCTAATTCCGAAAAGTTTTCGCAAACAGATTTTTTGAATAAATTTCTGATAATGGCTGATCCAAGATATGTTGAGATAATTACAACAATTCATAGTCAGGTAGCAGTTGATCATGAGAGAGTAAATGGTTCTGCAGGTAGTTTCGAAAGAAGTATACAAGGATTAAGATGTTTACAATCTAATGGATTCCATGTGACAGTTAAGCATTGCATAACAAAGGAAAATTATAAAGATTTATTTAATTTTTATAACTTTGTCGAAAATACATTTCCACAGGATGTAGATATGCAGATATGTAGTATTGATTATTGTGGATTGGCAGATGACACAAAATATGATTACATGGTGGTTTTTCCAGATTTAGAACCATATTTTGAAAAAATGTTCGATCAGTATATGGCAGATATTGACTCCGGTTCTGTTAGACATGTGTATTGCATAAATATGCCTCTCTGTTCGATGGATCCATATTACTGGGACTTTGTTGCACCTAAAGCAAAGGCCTATGGAAAGTATGCAGCACCTACTAGCACTGGTGAGTCTGATGTTATGGCAGGAGAAGAGAGCTTTTTAGGTACGTTTGGAAAAGCTTGTGAAAGATGTAAGGTGGAAATGATTTGTGCTGGAACATATAGAACAGCATTTAATTATTTCGGTGATAGGATTATAAAACCATACGAATAAGGAGGAAATCTAATGGGATATTTAAAACAGCATTGCTTTACTGTTGATAATGTCAAAGAATTTTTTTTGTCTCCTTATACTTATATAGTTAATACTGAGCAGGCGCTTTATATTGGACGGGAAGACGATAGAAGAGAGTTTTGTATTGAAAAACCTTATGATTGCTACGAGGAATTATTTCATAGTTTGTCTGAAGGGATGGATGTAACCGAACTTAAAGCATTTTTTGATGCAAAAATTTTAGATGAGACTTGGGAAGAGTTCTATGAATGGTTGATTGTTGGAGGGATTGTCGAGTAATGTATATACCAGAATTTTTCGGAGAAAGACAAATTGGAAATACGCAATTCAAGCTTAAGGATATGTGGCTTTTTCGAAACGAAAAAAAATGTCTTTTTTTAAATAGATCGGGGCATATTTTAATTACCGACATGGAATTGGGACTTCAGGTTATAAATAACAATTGCACTGAAGATTTGTTGCTTAAACTCTTACAAAGGGGATTTGCCACTGAAATGGCTGAAGAAAGGTCGGATGAAGAAACAGAGGCGGATGATATCAGACCGATGTTTTTTATGATCGATATGACGAACCGTTGTAATATGAGTTGCAAATACTGTCTTAGGGAAATAAACGATCAGCCAGGCGAAGAATCTATAACATATGAAATGCTACGTAAGATATGTGAATACATTGCTTCATATTGCCGAGATATAGAAGACGATCGTATAACAATTCAGCCTTGGGGTGGTGAGCCACTGCTTGAGAAAGACAAGATATTTTTCATCAAGAATGAATTACAACGATATGGTATAAAACCAACTATCACGATTGAGACAAATGGACTGCTCTTATCTGATGAACTAATTAAAGAACTGCGAGAAAATGAGATTGGTATTAGCGTTAGTATAGATGGAAATGAACAAGTGCATGATTCTCAAAGAGTTCTGGCAAATGGCAGAAAAACTCATCATCTAATAAAAAGAAGAATTCAGAGTTTCCGTGAAATAACAGGCGAAAACGTATCTACAATATCAACAATTACAAGAAATTCATTGGAGTACATAGAAGACATAGTATCATTTCTTGTCAATGAATTACATTTAACACATATTAAGCTGAATTTTGTTCATCGAAGTTGTTTTTGTGATAATGATTCATTGTGCCTGACTTCAGATGAAATTGCCAGTGTTGTGCAGCGAATCTTTGAGTATATTCTGCAACTACATAAAATGAATATAGAAGTGTATGACTATAATGTATGGATAAAGAGTATGAATTTATTGACTGCCAAAAAATTAGATGTGTGTTTGTCTAATGGATGTAATGGTGGTAGAAGAATGATTACAATTGACAGGCATGGGGATATTTATCCTTGTGATGTGACAGACTTTCCGGAAGAGAAAATGGGAAATGTCTCCGATGACAAAAAATTGATACAGTTGATAAAAGATGCAATCAAACAAAATGAATATTTCAAGCCGAAAATCAGTGATGATTGCCAAAATTGTCCTTGGAGATATTATTGCATGGGTGGATGTACAGTGCATATGAAATGTGCTGGCATAAAGCAGAATGTAGATGATATTGAATGTTCTGTTAATCGGACTCTTTACCCTAAATTAGTTGAATTAATACTGGATGATCCAGAGATGATGAATAAGATAGTGGGTTATGATTTCCTGGACATCTAAAATTTTTAATATTGGAGGAATCATAATGCTAGAAAATCTCAACGAGAATAACATTTGGGAAAAACGTTTTTCTGTGGGAATAGCAATAGAAACAACATTGTCTGATTTTGAAGGTATGTTAGAAAACTATGGAAGATATATTGATAATTTCTATTGTTCTCTTCCACTCGGAGATAAGTTTCATGGAAGAACTCATGTGGCAAATCAATTTAAAAATCCCGAGAATATTCAGAAATTCTGGGAAATTGCAAAGATGATAAACAAATCTGATGTGGGTTTTGAAATTGTATTTAATACAGACAAGCTTATCGAAGAAGATTTTTATATGTGTCGTAATGAGCTTGAAAAGCATGGAATAACTGTTGATAAGATTGCAATTTTAGATAAATATTACGAACTAGTTAGCGCAATTTTTCCGAATGTAAAGCTAGTTAATAGTGTGAATAATATGCCAAATACGTTAGATGGAATCAGACAGATATCTCATAAATACGATGAGATTGTAATTGGTCGTCAATTTATACGTAATATTGATGCCTTTCATATTGTCACCGAAGAATTAGGCTCAGACTGTGTCCTTTTAGTGAATAATGGATGTTCACATATTTGTGGTGGTTGTCGATCGTTTGATTACTGCAATGATTGTTATGAAAAAGAAAAAAAAAGGACTTCTGCAGAGTATCTCTATGCATTGCAAAGCATTCTACCTTATGAAATTAGTGAAGAATACTTTGATACAAGCGCAGTTAAATTGTTTAAACTTAGTACAAGAAATGCAGATACGGAATTCATTTGCAAATGTATCGATAGTTACATTCATGATAATGGGAAAGAATATGTAGATAAAAGTCCACATCATTATTTGATGTGGTCGAGACTTATGTGGCATCAGGATCATTTTGATTCCTTTGATTATGAAAGAATCCGCAGTATAAAGCAGGAAATATGTAAAAAACGGTGAAAAGTATAAACATAGCAATCGCAAGAGAGCTGTTTTTATAAATAAAATAGGAAGGAGATAGGCACAATGCAGAAAATTGAAATCTTCTCAAAGAAGCTCAATAAGAATGTTGTTGTAAAAAAACAGTCCGAAAATACTGTAGCAATGGGCTGGAGCAACGGTGGCTGGAGCAAGAGTGGCGGTTGGAAGAGACCTCAGATGTAATCATATAGGGCCAATCACAGCTACTTAAAAACATTAAGGTAGAGGATGGAATTGGTTTTTGATTCCATCCTCTATTCGTTTTAATTTATTATATTAAAGGGGAATAATATGGTTCTTGGAATAATGATATCAAAACAGTGTAATTTTCATTGTGGACATTGCATGGTGAACAGTTCTCATAAATATTCCTGGATGGAAGACGGTGTATTAAATAAATTCTATGAGTTAGTAGAATACAATAGACCGGATGATGTGTATATTCTCGGCGGAGAACCGTTTTTACATATAGAAAAAATAGAAGAAATGGTAAGCATAATCAAAAAAAATTGTGATAGAATTACGGTTTTTACAAATGGAAGTTTTTTGCTCAATGATGATATTTCAGAACGCGTAAAGAATCTGGGTATAATTGTTCGAGTTAGTGATGACCGTTATCATCGCAAGTTCTGGACTGATAAGCTAAAAGAAAGAATAGAACAGTCAGGGTATTGGATTGTAAGCAAAGATGAGTGTGAAGAGATGATTCCGGTAGGAAGAGCATATGAAGAGTTTAAGCACTTAAAATATAATATGGGATGTTCTTTATTAACTGGCAGATATGATAGAGATTTTTATCCGAATGCTGAACGTTATATGGTAATGATGGACGGAAGTGTAAATTTATATTGTGCTACAATTGAAGCTTCACTCGCAAATGTATTTGAAGATGAAAACATAACTTATGAGTTGTTGGTTGAGAGAGAAAAAGTGTTTCATAATTATTTGTTTCGAGAAGTAATACATTGCCAAGAGGATACTTACATGGGAAAGATGTGTAATCTTTGCCAAAAATATAAAATAACAGACGAAGAAATTTTATTTGAGAATGAGCATGTAGCTTATACTTTTGATTATAGGTGATATATGAATAAAGAACTTCTTTTTGATGATGATATAGTGTTTTTTCACAACCAATATTACAAATCATCTGTATGGAAAAAAATGACGAAACAGATGCCTGAAAAAGGTATTTTTCCATCCTTGAGAGGAGAAAGTGTAGAAGGTGTCAATTTCGATGAATATAGAATACATATGAAAAAACTGGATGTTGAGGATCAATACAGTAGTGGAAGATGTTGGATATATGCAACATGTCATTTCCTTCGACAAGAATATTATAAAAAATATCAGATGGATTTGCTTTTATCGCAAGAATATTTAGCTTTCTATGATCTTTTGGAGAAGTCAAATTGTTTTGTAAACTATATCATAGACCATATTTCAGATTCAATTGATGATAGAATATTTTTGATGCTACTTAAACACCCAATACAGGACGCAGGTCAGTGGGATTACATTGTAAATATTCTGGACAAATATGGAGTGGCACCACAAAACTATATGATGAAAAATAGTCAGTCAAAAAATACTGGCGATATGATTGCAGTATTAAGCAATATGCTTCGTATTACTGCAAGTAATATAAAAAAGGAATATGTTTTTAAAAATAAAAAAGCGGATTTCAATTTCATAAAAAAGAATGAAATGAGCAAAATCTATAGTTTTTTATGTGCTGCAATGGGTGAACCACCAGAATCTATAGAGATTTATGTTGGATCCGATGCGCAACAAAAAGAAAAGATGACACCGAGGGAGTTTTATCATACTTTTTTTCCATCAGAGAGAATTAAGACTATGATTCCTATTACAAGTTTATCAGGGTTAGAAATGCAAGCCGACCATGCATATGAGATTGAAGGTTTGAAAAACATGGTTGAGGGAAGGAGTGTTCGGTACTTAAACTTAGGAAGAAGAGAATTTAAGCGTCTAATCCTTGATCAGCTTCAGCATAATATGCCTGTTTGGTTTGGTTGCGATTCTAGGTATGGTGTAGATAAGAAAAAAGGAGTTCTTGATTTAAATTTTTATGATATGAATCAAATAGGAATACAATTTCCTGACAGAGAAGAAAGCCTTTTATATCATATTTCAGAACTTACTCATGCTATGCTTTTTGAAGGGGTAAGATTTGATTCGAAAGGAAGATTATCTGGTTGGCTCGTTAAAAATTCTTATGGCCCAGAAAAGGGGAATAATGGATATTTGGATATGAGAGATCGTTGGTTTGATCAATATGTATATGAAGCAGTAATAGATAGAAGTTTACTGTCTGATGACCAAATAAGAATCTATAAATCAGATCCGGTTTTATTGCCACAATGGCATCCAATCGGAACACTCGCAGATTAAAATTGTTAATAATATATGAAGGTGATTGTAAATGAAATGGCTAGCAAATCATAAAAAAATAATGCTGATTATTACAGAAAGCTGTAATCTTCGTTGTAAGTATTGCTATGAAAAAAATAAAAACGGAAAAAGTATGAGTTTTGAAACTGCAAAAAGAATTATTGATCATGCATATTTAGACATGAGTGGATATGAGAGTATGGTCATAGAATTACATGGTGGAGAACCATTTATTAATTTTCCGTTGATGAAGAAAATTGATGATTATGTGATTGAGAATTACAATCATATTCCTGTTTTATTCCGGGCAATTACAAACGGTACTCTGGTACATGGAGAAATCCAGGATTGGCTGAAAGATAGAGTGGATCGATACGAACTAATGTTGAGCATCGATGGAAAGCAGGATCAGAACGATGAAAACAGAAAACTAATAAATGGTGAGGGAAGTTTCAAAAAAATAGATATTGAATTTTTTAAGCAGACCTGGAAACATTGTCCAGTCAGTATGACAATTAATGAAAAGACAATTGCTCATCTTGCAGAGGGAACAATATGGCTTCAAGAGCAAGGGTTCGATGTTTGCAATGCATTTGAATGGGCAACAGACTGGAATTTGGAAAAAAGCATTCCTCTCTTAGAAAGAGAGCTTGATAAACTCATTGAATACTATTCAGAACAGCCACAGGAAAGAGTTTGTCTTTTACTGAGGTATCATTTACAGGATTTTTTCCTTCCGGTAGATGGCTCATTTCGATATTGTCTGGAAATAGACGATCCGTTAGAGTGTTATGATGCGTCGGGGAAATATGCACCTTGTCATGGGTTTACTGAATTTACAATGGGTTCCGAAGCAAAAGCAGCTGAGTACAAAAAAATGAAAACCAGTGATTTTGTGTTTACAGAAGAAAACATATGTTATGGATGCAATTTGATTCGTTTTTGTAGAATATGTTTTGCTGCAAATCATATGTTAACGGGTAATATGCAAAAGCAAAGTCCGGAAATTTGTATTTTTAACCGAATGTGTCTCAAAGCAGGCGTTCAAATTCAAATGAATAGAAGTAAATTGCTTGTTTATGATAGCGCGTATATCATGCAGTTAAATGAGGCGGCACATGCCATTGATAAATATCTTGAAGAAATGGGGGATGGTGAATAATGAATGTTGCAATCATCACATGGGGGGATGAAAGTCGCATCCTATATGACTTACTTCATCGAAATGGATATAACATAGTATGTATTATTGAGGATAATAACTGTAAATGGGATTTAAGATATAAAGAGACTCCTATTGTTTCATCTGGAAAAGGAGCTGTTATGTTTGAAGCCGGTAGTATAGAAAAGTTTATTGTACCTTCTTTGGACGAACAACTGAATTATAGAGCTGAAAAAATGATATCTGCATATGGAATTGATTTGGACAATTTATTATATGCGCCGATTGAAACATTAAAAGGCAAACTGTCAGATGGTGAAAAAATAGCTAAAATCTGCCTTTATACAGAAAGAACAGAGCTTGAAACCATGGAGATTCATGTTGCAGAGCATTGTAATCTGAATTGTAAGAACTGTTCGATGTTTTGCGGTTTGGTAGAAACATGTGATTTTCCTTGTTATCAGGAATTCGAAGAGGGAATCAAACAGTTGAAAAACTTTTTTCCTCATATTAAGAAGTTTCGCATTATCGGAGGAGAACCACTGTTGAATCCAGAATTGGATAAATATATTTGCTTAATCAGAAATGTTTATCCATATACAGACATTCGTTTAATTTCAAACGGAATACTTGTGACAAAAATGAGTGACCAACTGATACAGACGATTATAGATAATGATGTTACGTTTATTGTGACTCAGTATATTTCTTTAAAGCACTCTATTGACGAAATCAATCGCTTTCTATCCAAAACGGGTATACGTTATATTGTGACAGAAGCAGTCCTGGAGTTTCAAAAAATTTATAATGCATTAGGAGATTCCGATATTGACGAAAACTTTTATCGCTGTCATTGGAAAGGCAGCTGTGCAACGATGTATGGTACTAAGATTGCAACTTGTTATGTACCATTTGTGATACATTATTTTTCAGATAAATTTAATCTTGCAATAGAAGAAACAGGGAAGATTGATTTAATGGAAGAGGGATTAACAGCACAGGAAATCATAAAAAGAATGCACACACCTTTTGATATGTGCCGCTATTGTGCACCTAAGGGGAATTGGACTGAATGGGAGCGTTTACCGGATAAGAATAATACAACTATTCAGGACTGGAGCATATGAAATCAGATATATGTATATTGCATGAAATAAAGAATTCTTTTCAAGAAAAAAACCAGGCAATCTTACAATTGTTAGATGATATGAATTATCGAATTAATGAAGTTTGGTCAAAGCAAGAAAGAAAATATATTGATGCATGCTTCGCATATGAACGTTATCTTGCCGAACTCAAGATCAAGCCAGACAGAAAAGAAACTTTGATTAGAATTGAAGATGAAGCAACAAAGTATGTAAGAGTATTGCTCGGTGAGGATGATAAAAAAACACTGGATGAAATGATGAAAATTGTGTATGCACGTGCTGATGCTAATCTGAAGCAAATCAAACAATTTAAAGAAGAATTACTTAGGGCAATGAAACCGTATGCTTATCATGTTAATTCGATAAGTGGATTATCAGAATTGAAAGCATCTGTACAGAAAGAAAATATGTACTGTAATGAGGTGGTTGATGGTGTGTTTTCAGTAAGCGATTATGATCAACTAATTCTTTATATCGGCCGTGCTGTTGCAGGTGGAATGCATGTTATGAAAAATGGAAATATATGCATCTATTCGCGGAATCCAGTTCAATCAGTAGAAGAAGAAATAGTTGTATTAAAGAAAGATATTTATTTGTATAGGGTATCTTTGGATGAATTTGAACCAGTAATAGATTATGTCTTGAACAACGGAAGAGCAGAAATATTTTTCGGGCATGAATGGATTTCTCGAAAGAATAAAGTTTCGTGTGATGGCACTTCCCTACGGGCAGTATCTATAAATGACTGGACTAAGCATCAATTTTACTATAATACTGGTGTAGTTGATGAAACAACTCTCGGAGAGGCATATCTCAAAAAAATGGATGCTAATTGTTTGAATGAAGTATTATTGTCGTTGGTATTAAGTGGAAAAATTGCAAGAATCTAGCTAGTGTGCCGACAAGTTGATTCTTGAAGCAATCTTGCAGGATAAATTTTCTTATTTCAAGGCGGAGGAGAGAGGCGTAGCGGTGGCTACGGCGACCGACGACAACGCGGAAATAAGAAATTTAGACGTAAGATTGTTCAAGAAATCAACTTGTTGGCACACTAGTATGGCTCACGCTAATTAGCGACCTGCTTCATTTGTATAAATTCCTATCTACTGCGTTGTCGTCAATCGCCGTAGCCACCGCTACGCCTCATTCCTTCGCCTTGTAGATGAAAATTTATCCAGCATGAATCAGATTGTTAATTAGCGTGAGTCATACTAGTTGTCAAGGAGTAAAAGCTATGAAAGAATTATCTTCAGTAAAAAATGAAAAATATCAGAAGATATACAAGAAAAATTTGAAAAAATACAAAAATAGTAAAGTAGAACTAGATTTTTTAGAAGTGTGGGTTGGAAAAACTTGTAATCTGAGGTGCCGCGACTGTCTGCACATGATTCCATATATCAAGCAGAAAAAATTAGAAGTGTCGAGATTAATTAGAGATTGTAAAAGGCTTCTGGAACTATGTAGTATAAATTACTTTTCTATTGCAGGTGGAGAACCATTTTGTTGCAAAAACCTATTTGAGTTGATAGATTTTGTGACTGAATCTGCAGATCTTAAAGATGGAAAAATTGTTACGAATGGAACTGTTATTCCGGATGAGCGGACGATAGACGCATTGCGACGGATGAATGGTAAATTAGAGATTAGAGTGGATGTCTATCCTGGACAGGCGGATAAGACTGCTAAATTCATAAAGATTCTGGAGAAAAATGAAATCCGAAATCATATACAGTTTTACCGAGGGGATAAGAAATCAAATTGGAAGCATGTTTCCAGTCCAATGCAGATGGAAATCTGTGAATCAATGTCGGAAATGATTTATAGTGATTGTACTGTCAGACATTGTTACACTATGTGTGATGGAGAAGTAACAGCATGTCCAAGGGGAATAACAACTGAAGAGGTGTTTTCTCTTGAAAAGAACCCATTTGAACACGTTAATATACGTGAATTGAAAAGTGATGTAGAGGCTAAGGCAAGAATTGCAACATGTTTTGAAGATTCTTTATTTAAAGATTATTGTAAATATTGTCTAGGACTTACAGAATTTAATCCATATTATGTGGTTCCGGGAGTACAGGTAAAGAGTAATGAATATAAAAAATTTGAAATATAGAAAACTATTTCTTGAAAATCTAATAAAATATCGAAATAGAAAGGTAAGACTATCGTTTTTAGAGGTATGGGTAGGTCAAACTTGTACATTAAAGTGTAGAGACTGTTGCCATATGATTCCTTACATCAAACCGTCTATATATGATGTGGATTCTTTAATCGAGGATTGCAAAATACTATTTGAAATGTGTGATGTTGATTTCTTTTCAATATTAGGAGGTGAACCATTTACTAATCCTAATTTATATAAACTTATTGATTTTGTTGCAGAATCAAAAAATATTAAAGATGGAAAACTAATCACGAATGGTACGATCATGCCGAATGACATGATGATGAATTCACTGAGAAAACTTAATAATAAACTTGATGTTAGAATTGATGTTTATCCGGGGCGAGAGACTCGTGCACAAGAGTTTTATGATAAGTTAACAACAGAGGGAATAAGATGTACATTGCTTCGACATAGTGTGTTTGAAGAAATGAGATGGAAAAAATTGAGTGGTCCCAACCAGAAAATCATTCCCTGTAGAACTTCAAAGATGATTTACGCTGAATGTGCTTTGAAATCTTGTTATACTCTGAGTAATGGGGAACTCACTGTGTGTCCACGGGGAATTACAACAAAAGAAGTATACGGTGTGGAAAAAAATCCATGGGAGCACATAGACATAAAGAAAATTGGAACTGGGGTTTGTGCAAAAGCGAAAATTGCAACTGCAATATCAACGAAAGTATATAAGGATTATTGCAGATACTGCATGGGTATTGCAGAAATGAACCCATATTCTATACCGCCGGGAATACAAATTGGAAGCCAAGGGGAAATACTGCAATGAATCAGTTTAAAAATGAATTTTTCGAACATATATTTAATGGGCAAAGTAAATCTGTTGGTGAGGGATTTTATCTTGAAGTTCGAGACAAGTATTATCCTCATCTGACGGAAATATCCCAATGTTCGGCAGAGTATTTGTTAAGTGAGATAAAAAGAACCTCTACTTATAATTTGTTTATAAAAGAAATGAACCTCTTAGTTAATTCCTTGCTTTATAAAAGCCAAGTGCATGGTGAAAAACATATAAGTAGAGTATGTATTTTGGCTTATTATCTGGCTTGTATAAAAGAATTTCCGCTGGAAATAATCCGCGATGTTCTGGAAATTGCCAAATACCATGATATAGGGAGAATAAACGATGGGAAAGATGAAAATCATGGTTTACGAGGAGCAATACTATATAGTCAATATTTCAGAAACACTTCAGAAAAAAGTAATGTATATGGGGCAATCATTACTGCTCATTCACTCAGGGATGAGGTATTTGAGAAAGTATGGTTGGAATGGACAAATTCAATGGATAATATTAATTATGGGAAAATGTTGCTTGGTATTATAAAGGATGCCGATGCATTAGATAGGTTCCGTTTACGTGATTGTTCGCTAAGAACAGAATTTCTTCATAATAAAGAATCGCTGCATTTGGTGCGTGCAGCGTATGAATTATATCATTTATATGATTAAAGGGGGGCTAAGCTTGTATCAGTTTGAATTTCATAACCCTGTCCGTGTGTTTTTTGGTAAGGATGAATTATGTCACCTCCCTACCGTAATCAAACAGTATGGCGGGAAAGTATTGGTACTGTATAGTGATTCTTTTCGTAGAAATTCAAGTTATTACGATGAAATCATAAACATTTTGAATAGTGAAGATGTAGAAACAATAGAATGTTGTGGAATAATGGCAAATCCACGTGCTTATGTTGTTGATCGGATTGCTCAGTTGTGTAGAAAATCAAAGATTAAATTGTTACTTGCGATGGGTGGAGGTTCCGTTATGGATTGCGCCAAGGCAGTATCTGCAATAGCCTGTACTGAGGAAACCTGTGGAGATTTACTGAATAGAGAGGTCAGGATAGAAAATGTTTTGCCAGTCGTCACAATACCAACAACTTTGTCTACAGGATCTGAAATGAATTGTGGTGGGCTTATTTCTATTCCTGAAAAAAAAGCAAAAATCAGTTTTGGTCATTCCTTATTGTATCCGAAAGCTTCCTTTATTGTTCCAGAGTTTACTTACACACAGGATATTAAATATACATTGGCTGGTTGTGCAGACATTATTTTTCATATTATGGAGAATACGTATTTTACTAGAGGCACCAAGATGCAGATGAATATTGAAGTTATGGAGTGCTTGATGCGAAATGTCATAAGGTATTCTCTTGTTTTAAAAAAGTCTCCAATGGATTATGAGGCTAGAGCTAATTTGTGTTGGATTGCATCCTGGGCGTTGAATGGTTTTTTGGAAAATGGAACAGGACGAACACCGATTTGTCATGCAATAGAATATGAAGTGTCGGGATATTATGATATACCACATTCCTTTGGTATGGCGGTTATAGTGCCTAAATGGTTGCGGCACATTATATGTAATGAGACGATAGATGCAATTTGTAGATTTGGAAGTGAAGTTTTTGGACTGGACATATCAGTTGATAGTAATGGTGCACTAGCAACTGTGAAATATTTTGAAACCTATCTATACGAACAAATGGAACTGCAAAAGACTTTCTCATGTTTTTCAAATGATATTGAGACCACAATTAGTGAGATGGCATATCATATATGCGGGAAATGTGAATTGACTGGAATAAAGAATATTAGAAGTCACGATATTATAAGTATTTTGAGAGAATGCTGTATGAAAACAAGTGAAGGGTAGTAAGTAAAGAGTAGATTTTGCATTAATATCTGGATTTTTAAGAAAGGATATCACCTATACAGAAGAATTAGTGCAAAACGGTATGGATAAATTGATGGCAGGACGAACAACATTTGTTATTGCTCATCGTTTATCAACTATTAGAAATGCTGATTGCATTATGGTATTGGAAAACGGAAAAATTATTGAGCGTGGAAATCATGAACAGTTAATCGAAGAAAAAGGTCGATATTACCAGCTTTATACAGGTCATTCCATAAGTGAATAAATTGATAAAAGGAATAATCATAGATGAAACAGCAAGATGGAGTCAGGTAAAAATAATTTACAATGCAAGAAAAAACAGTTATTATAAAGAAGAGCTTTTGGATGACAGCTGGTGCTGGGAAAAAGGAATCTGTGCAGGCAGACAGATAGAGGCTGCACTTCAGAGCGTTTTGATACTTGGACATAAATAAGAACAGGAGAAATAATAAGATGGAATTTACAGGTGTATACCACAAAACATCAGAGCAGATGAGTTATCCCCTGGATGAGGACAGACTGATTGTAAATATTAAGACTGGATATGATGTAAAACAGGTGTTTGTCCATTACGGAGATCCTTATGAGGCCGGGATTCTGGGTGGAAATGAAAAATGGACAGGAAAAAGAGAGGAAATTATTTATAAAAAACGTCTGCCCCATCAAATCTGGTGGACAACAACGCTTTTTCCGGAATATAAAAGATGTAAATATTATTTTGAACTGAGGACAGAGAAGGAAGTCTGGTATTATTTTGAAGACGGTTTCCTGACAGAAGAACAGCTTCAGATGGAGGGCCGTATACAGCAGTGTTTTATTGTACCATGGATGAATCCTGCAGATATAAACCGCACACCTGCATGGGTAAATGATACTATCTGGTATCAGATTTTTCCGGACAGGTTCTGCAATGGGACGCCGGAAAAGAATGGAAATGATATCACGCCGTGGAGAAATCACGGAACTGTAACAAATGAGGAAAAATTCGGAGGGAATCTGGAAGGAATCCGTCAGAGATTACCGTATCTTCAGGAGCTGGGGATTACCGGTATTTATCTGAATCCGATCATGGAAGCAGAGTCCAATCACAAATATGATACTACAGATTATACAAAGATTGATCCGGCTTTTGGCGATGAAGAAACAATGAAAGCACTTTGCAGGGAAGCGCACGAAAAAGGAATCCGTATTATGGTAGATGCAGTATTTAACCATTGTGGAAGAAAATTCGCGCCGTGGGTGGATGTACTGAAGCATGGGAAAGATTCCCGTTATGCGGACTGGTTTATGATAGAAGACTGGGAACAGATCGGAAAAAGAGCAGACACCAGAGACCGGCGTTTTTACTCCTTTGCATTTACAGATGCGATGCCGAAACTGAATACGAATAATGAAGAAGTGATCGAATATTTCTGCAAGGTCTGTGAGGAATGGATCCGGAAATTTGATATAGATGGAATCCGTTTTGACGTGGGAAATGAAGTGTCTCATCGGTTCTTAAAGCGGATACGGGAACATTTAAAAGCGGTAAAACCGGATCTTTATCTGCTGGGGGAAATCTGGCATGATGCAAGCCAGTGGCTGCAGGGAGATGAATATGATTCAGTCATGAATTACCCACTGCTCAGTGGAATCCATGATTTTTTCCTTGATAAAACAATGAAAAAAGAGGAATTCGAATATATGGTAAACCGTTGCTATACCATGTATATGCAGCAGAATAATGATGTGCTTTTTAATCTGTTGGATTCGCATGATACGGAGCGGCTTATGAACCGTTTCCATGATCTGGATAAATTCTATCAGCAGCTTGCGATTCTCTTCACTCTTCCGGGAAGTCCCTGCATTTATTATGGAACGGAGATCGCAATGGAAGGTGCCCATGATCCGGACTGCAGAAGATGTATGCCATGGAGCGAGATTAACAGCGAAGAGAATCAGGAAAAGATAGCAACAATGCGTAAACTGATTATGCTAAGAAGAAATGAAAAAACATGCAGAAGCCCACATTTCCATTTTCCGGATACCTATGAAAACGACCGATGCGTAGAGTATATCAAAATAGATGAAGAAGGAAATAAAATGGAAGTTTTGTTAAATACATCGGAGAAAGAGATAAAGGTAAAAGAAGCCGGAGAAGTGCTTTTTGCCCGGGAGTTTGATGGAGAGATACTTGGTGTGAATGGAACATTGATCCGAAGGATTTAGACAACAGAGCACGGAAAAAGAAACGAATATCCCGAAAGAATATTACTGCTATATAATAAAGAAGTCCCCGGGCCGCTGCATATAACAGCAGTGGGAGGGGACTTGCCTGTATTATTTATGAGGCTTGCCATAGTTAAACGGATTGAATAAATTTCTCTACATAATGCAGAGCCGCTCCGATTGCCGGTGTATATTGTCCGTTGGTACCGACCAGAATCTGTGTTTTATCCAGTATGAATGGTGCGGCTGTATGGAGATGCTCTGCCAGATATTCAATATCTTCTTCTGTAAAATAAGGTGCCAGATATCCGCTGAGGATGATCGGTGCATCGATAACAAGGTTAAGATTCTTCATGGCAAATGCCAGATGGTTTAAAAAATCTTTCCAGATCTGTATGATCTGGGGAGATTTTTTTTCGCGCAGAAGAGGGAAAAATTCTTTGGCAGGAATACCTGCAGCCTGTTCCAGTGCATTGGCAGAGCAGTAGGTTTCCAGGCAGCCACGGTTGCCGCAGTAGCAAAGTGGGCCGTCGGGATTAATACACATATGTTCAAGAGTTCCGCTGTGCATGGAAATCCCCTGATGAATCTGATGATTGGTAATGATGCCGCCGCCCAGATTTCGGTTCAGCAGGATGATAACAGCACTGTCAAGCTCAGGATGATTCCATAATTCAAGGAATGCAGCTGATTTCGAATCATGTTCCAGATAACAGGGATATGGAAGATATCTGGAAAAATCATCCAGTTTCATGCCTGTGCTATTCATGATATCTCCATATAGTACGGTGGTATGATCCGGGGATGTGATACCCTGTGTAGCAATGGAGATGCCAAGAACTTTGTCATTGTCATACTGGCGCGATGAGATGAATTCTTTTACTGCGTCAGTAACCTGTTTATAGTAATCCGGTGTGTTGGAATATGGAAGCGGAATGGTATCTGTATAGAAAGCATTTCCATATAAATCTACAGCAGTAATATGAAACATCCCTTTTAAAATACCGATGCCAATGGAAATTTTAAAATCTGATACAATCTGAAGGGCGTTTGCCTTTCTTCCACCGGTGGATTCAAAGAAACCATTTTTTTCAATAAGACCTTCCTGTTCCAGAAGATTCAGGTTCTGACTGACAGTGGATAAACCCATCTGCAGTTCCTGAACGATCTGTAGCTTGGAGGTCGTTTTTTTTCTGTAAATGTACTGGTAAACTTTTGATTTATTTATTTTCTTGAGACTAATGTTGGTCAATCCCTTTTCACTCATAATATTCTCCTGATTATGTTACAAGATAATGTTAAGTTTCAGTTTTATTGTAGCATAGAACGAAAAAAAAACAATAAAAATATCCAGCACGATCAGCAACATCAATTTGTCAGCACACTATAGTAAAATAGACAAAAAAGTTGTTTGAAAATTAGAATTTCTGTCAATGGATTTTTTAAAAGAAAAGATATATACTCAACTTACAGTTAAGATATAAACGTAAGTAAAGAACATAACAACAAACAATAAGTATCGAATAAGACAAACAAGGAGGATATAACATGAAATTATCAATCAATGGAATCAAGGAACAGGAAGCATGGAAAAAGGCAGGAATCGCTCTTCCGGGTTATGATGTAGAGGCTGCCTCTGAGAATGCAAAGGAGAATCCGGTATGGGTTCACTTTGGTATCGGAAATATTTTCCGTGTGTTTATCGGTGGAATTGCAGATGGTCTTCTGGAAGAGGGAGTTCTGGATCGTGGGATTACCTGTGTGGAAACCTTTGATTATGATGTGGTAGATAAGATTTATGATCCATATGACAATCTTGGATTAAGTGTAATCCTGCATGGGGATGGAACCCGTGAGTATAAAGTAGTCGGAGCTTTTGCGGAAGCAGTGAAGGCACAGTCTTCTAATGCAGAACAGTGGAAACGCCTGAAAGAAATCTTCACAAGCAAATCCCTGCAGATGGTTTCATTTACGATTACAGAGAAAGGCTATGCATTACAGAAAGCGGACGGAACATGGTTCCCGTTTGTAGAGGCAGATATCAAGAATGGTCCGGATAAAGCAGCTGGTGCCATGGCAGTTCTGGTTGCAATGCTTTATGAAAGATATAAAGCCGGCGAATATCCCATCGCACTGGTTTCCATGGATAACTGCTCACAGAACGGTGCAAAGCTTCGTGAGTCAGTACTGACAATGACAGAAGAGTGGAAGAAAGCAGGATTTGTTGATGAGGGATTTGTGAACTATGTAAGCGATGAAAAAGTAGTTGCTTTTCCATGGACAATGATCGATAAGATCACACCTCGTCCAAGCGAGCAGATTGCAGCAGACCTTGAGAAGCTGGGTGTTGAGAACATGCAGCCAGTGATCACAGGTAAGAAGACATACATTGCACCATTTGTCAATGCTGAGAAACCACAGTATCTGGTAATAGAGGACAGCTTCCCTAACGGACGTCCGGCTCTGGAAAAAGGTTTCGGCGTATATATGGCAGACAGAAATACAGTTAACCTTTCTGAACGTATGAAAGTAACAGTATGTCTGAATCCGGTTCATTCTGCTACAGGTCCGCTGGGAGTAGTTCTTGGATATGATCTGTTTGCGCATATGCTTAATACAAATGAAGATATGATGAAAATGGCACGTATGATTGCTTATGATGAAGGTCTTCCGGTAGTTGCTGACCCTGGAATCCTTTCTCCTCAGGCATTTGTGGATGAGCTTTTTAACGATCGTTTTCCAAATGAATATCTGGGAGACACCAACCTTCGTCTGGCAGTAGATGTATCTCAGATGGTTGGCATCCGTTTCGGCGAAACAATCAAAGCATATGTACAGAAATTCGGAGATGCTTCCAGATTGACAGCCATTCCGCTGGGAATTGCAGGATGGCTCAGATATATGCTTGGTGTAGATGATGAAGGAAATAAATTTGAACTTGCACCGGACCCAATGAATGAGGAACTGCAGGAACAATTTAAGGATATTGTAGTAGGTAAACCTGAAACATTTAAGGATCAGTTAAAACCAATTCTTTCCAATGAGCGTCTGTTCTTCACTGACCTTTACAAAGATGGTGTGGGAGAGAAGGTTGAGGATATGTTCCGTGAGATGATTGCAGGACCTGGAGCTGTAAGAGCAACAATACATAAATATGTTGGATGATTTTCATCAGATGGATATTATAACTGACTTTCAGGAGGAAAATGAAAATGAATTTAAAAGAACAGTTTAATGGAATTCAGCATATTGGAATTCCGACCAATGATATTGAAGCAACCATTGATTTTTATAAGGCTCTGGGATTTGAAATTGCTTTTCGTACAGTAAATGAGGAAGCAGATGAAGAGGTTGCTTTTCTGAAATTAAATACACTTGTTGTTGAGACATATGAGAATAAAGCAGCTAAGATGGAAGCCGGTGCCATCGATCATATGGCGATTGATGTAAAAGATATTGAAAAAGTATATGAAATGATTAATCAGGCAGGATTAAATACAACCAACGATACCGTTCATTTTCTTCCCTTCTGGGAAAACGGAGTAAAGTTCTTTACAATTGAGGGACCGAATAAAGAGAAGGTTGAGTTCAGCCAGTACTTATAAAGTCAGGCGGTTAAATTCAGCGAGAAAAAGCATCTGTCAAAGCAGGTGCTTTTTGTTTTCAATATTTTATTGAGAAAAGCCTGAGAAAAGTTTAAAATAGGAAATAATAAAAAATAAATGAAAGGAGTTTTTATCATGAGTAAACGAACAGAGAGAATGAGCCGGAGTGCAGCTGAGAGAATCAACCGCAAAGATACCGTGATCAGACAGAATAATGCAGAACTCGAGGAACTGAGGAGTCAGTATGAGAATCTGGATATCTGTGAGGAGGATAAGCAGGTGATTGATGATTATATTGCCTGCAAAGATGCCAGAGCTGACAGGATGGCAGAGAAACTCTATGAAAAGGGAAGAAAAGATGTAAAGAAATGTATCCGCATCCGAAAACTGATCCGCAGATGCATGATCCTGTCTGCCATTGTTACGGTGGTACTGATTCAGTATAATAAGAATGAGAAGCTGAGAGAAAGTCTGGAAGAGCTGCTGAAAATGTTCCGGGATAGAACTGTAAATGAATCAGAGGAAGATTTTTAAAATGTTTTACCGAATTCGGTTACGGTAGAACGAATGTGCTTATGTATCAGTTGGAAGGAATAAGCAATATAAATAATGCAGACAAAAATGTATTTTCGGAATTAAAAAAAATCTTCTTACAAAAGCAGAAACAAGGAAGACTCTAAGAGTGCATAAAACCAAAAAGGAGCAAGACAGCATGGGAACACAAAGATACTCAATTCTGTATAGCAGTAAAACAGGAAATACAAAAAAACTTGCGGAGAAGATCAGAGAGGTATTGCCTGAGGAAAACTGTGATTATTTTGGAACAGAAGGAGCGAAGGCTCTTTCATCCGACATATTATACATTGGATTCTGGACAGATATAGGGAATGCAGATCCTGTAACACTTGAACTGTTAAAGAGCCTGAAAAATAAGAAGATCTTTCTGTTTGGAACAGCAGGCTTCGGAGGCAGTGAAGCCTATTTCCAGCAGGTTCTCGGGAAAGTTAAGGAATCTGTTGATGAGAGTAATACAGTGATGGGAGAATTTATGTGTCAGGGGAAAATGCCCCAGTCAGTCAGGGACAGATACGTAAAGATGAAAGAGAAGCCGGATCATGCGCCGAACCTGGATGAACTGATCCAGAATTTTGACAGGGCGTTATCTCATCCTGACAATGAGGATCTGGACAGACTGGAAGAAATAATCAGAAGAGACCTGAAAAAATAATTAAGTCTTGACTAACAGAGGGAACTGCGGTATAGTGCTCGTTACTAAAAAAGGTAATTCATAAATTTTTATAGATTTTCATGAAAGAGAGGTAACGAGACATGACATTTTATCAGGAATTACAATTGAGTTCGACCGGCTCCAAACAGCTGATCAGAAGTACCACAGATCCCAAAGAGAAAAGACGGCACATTTTAATCTATAATTTTAAAGTGTATCTGGTTATGGCTTTTTGCGTAGCAGTGGTGAGCATGTACAGTAAGCTTACAGGGAGCAGCAACAGTGTAGTTGGTGTTACTGTTCTGCTGGCAGTGCTTGTGCTGCGGCAGGCAGATTTCGGGATCAGGACAACACATGGACTGCTTTCCATTGCAGGGATCTTCGGTATTCTTATGGCAGGACCCCGTCTGGCAAATATAGTGCCTCCGTTAGCCGCGTTTGCAGTGAATGCTGTGTGTATTTTACTGCTGATGATATTGGGCTGTCATAATGTGATTATGTACAATCATTCTACCTTTGTTCTGGGCTATTTGCTGCTTCTGGGCTATGATGTGACAGGAAAGGAATACACATTCCGTGTGATCGGCTTGTTGGTGGGAATGGTGATCTGTATGATTGTCTTCTATAAGAACCAGAGAAACAGAGCCTATCGAAGAACCTTCCTGGATTTGTTCCGGGAATTTGATCTTAAGTCAGCAAGAAGCAGATGGTATGTGAAACTGACACTGATTGTATCCAGCGCAATGCTGTTTATGAATCTTCTGGGACTTCCCAGAGCAATGTGGGCAGGAATCGCCTGTATGTCCGTATGTCTGCCTTTTACAGAGGACTGTATCCCAAGGTCTGTGAGCAGAGGAATGTTTAATGTTGTGGGCTGTCTGTTGTTTATTGTGCTGTATCTGGTACTTCCTAAATCCATGTATCCGTACATTGGAATGATCGGAGGAATCGGAGTTGGATATTCAGCAGGATATCCGTGGCAGACTGCATTTAATACATTTGGAGCGTTGTCTATTGCAGCAGGGATCTTCGGAATGCCGGCAGCAGTAGCGCTTCGTATAGGTGCCAATGTTCTGGGAGCAGCTTATACGGTAATCTGCAATAAAGTAACAGATAAAGTAGCAGAGTATATAGGCACAAATAAATGTGCAGAAAATCTTTCCTGACTGAAACTGCGGAGCGGTTATAAGCAAGTAAAAAAGCGGATGATTTTATCCGTCTGATATGTGTTCTGGGAATAGAGTGAATATTAACGTATAATGACAGAGGGAGAGAGAAAGAATATGAAACAGGATACCCTGGAAGGCAGGGCGAAAACGAAAAATGGTGTAAAACGATTATGCTTTTCCGCAGTATGTATTTTACTGGAAGCAGCTTTTATCATTGTTATGATCACAAAGCTGAATCAATATGCGGAGATTGTCAATCTGATGACAAGACTTCTGGCAGGTGTGCTGGTTCTTAAGCTGTATGCATCAGACCAGACCTCATCTATGAAAATGCCCTGGGTTATTTTGATCCTTGTATTCCCCATTATGGGAGTAGGATTGTACTTACTGATCGGTCTCAACGGCGGCACTCATAAAATGCGGGAGCGCTATGACCAGATTGACAGGGAACTTCTGCCGCTGCTTCCTGATGACAGTGAGTGCAGAGAAACGCTTGGCAGGAAGATCCCAAAGGCAGGCAATATCGCTGATTACATACAGAGAAATGCCTTCTATCCGGTCTATCAGAATACAGATGTTATTTATTATGATGAGGCAGTTAAAGGGCTGGAGGCTCAGCTTGCAGACTTGGCAAAGGCAGAGAAATTTATTTTTATGGAATATCATGCCATTGAGGATGCACAGGCCTGGCATAAAATCCAGAGAGTTCTGGAAGACCGCGTAAAGGCAGGCGTAGAAGTCAGAGTATTTTATGACGACATGGGTTCCATTGGGTTTATCAATACAGACTTCATTAAGAAAATGGAAAATGTGGGAATCCATTGCAGAGTGTTCAACCCTTTTACTCCGGGTCTGAATGTGTTCCTGAATAACCGGGATCACCGCAAGATCACAGTGATCGATGGAAAAGTGGGATTTACCGGCGGTTACAACCTTGCCAACGAATATTTTAATTTCACACATCCTTATGGACAGTGGAAGGATACAGGTATCCGTCTGGAGGGGGAGGCAGTCCGTTCCCTAACAGTAACATTCCTGGAGATGTGGAATGCTGTCAGTGATAAGGATAAAAATGACAGTGATTTTACCGGATTTCTGGTTCAGACAGATTATCAGGCAAAGCAGACAGGCTTTATCCAGCCTTATGCGGACAGTCCTATGGACCATGAACAGGTAGGCGAAGAGGTGTATATCAGTATGGTGAATAAAGCGGAAAAATACTGCTGGTTTATGACACCGTACCTGATCATCACAGATGAAATGAGCCATGCGCTGTGTCTGGCTGCCAAGCGTGGGGTAGATGTGAGGATCATCACACCTGGTATTCCGGATAAAAAGATGATCTACAATATCACACGTTCCTTTTACCATGGACTGGTAAAACATGGAGTGCGTATCTATGAATGGACACCTGGTTTCTGTCATGCAAAGATGAGTGTGGCAGATGACTGTATGGCAACCTGCGGAACCATAAATCTGGATTACAGAAGTCTGTATCATCATTTTGAAAACGGCTGCTTTATGGCAGACTACCAGGCAGTTCTGGATATCCGAAATGATCTTGCAGCAACAATGGATGAATGCCGTGAAGTCACAGAACAGTACAGTACCGGACGCAGCGCATATCTGCGATTGGGACAGCTGTTTATGAGGTTATTTGCGGGATTATTATAACACTTGGAAAAAAGCAGAATATCGTGTACAATGGAATGGGGAACAGCAAAACTATTATAAATATGGGAGGAATTTTAACTATGGATCTTTCAACCTTAGTAAAAATGTCAAATACTTATGGAAGCAACCCTGCCTATGTTCTTGCAGGCGGCGGCAATACTTCTGTAAAAGACGACACCACATTGTATGTAAAAGGCTCCGGTACACAGCTTGCCACAATTAAGGCAGAGGAATTTGTGGAAATGAGCAGAGCACGTTTGAATGAGATCATGAAAACAGATTATCCTGAAGACGATGTCAAACGTGAATCACTGTATCTTGCAGATGTTATGGCTGCAGTAACAGATGCTGACAAAACAAAACGTCCAAGTGTAGAAGCACTGCTTCATAACTTATTTGCCTATACTTATGTACTGCATGTTCATCCTACACTTGTCAATGGACTGACCTGCGGAAAAGGGGCAAAGGAACTCAGTGAACAGCTTCTTGGAAAAGATGTACTCTGGATTGATATCTGCAAACCCGGATATACACTTGCACGTATCTGTTATGAGAAAATGAATGCTTATAAAGAAGAATCCGGAAAAGATGTTCAGGTTCTTCTGCTTCAGAATCATGGAATTTTCGTTGCAGCAAATACTGTAGAGGAAATTGGAGTATTATTTGACGGCGTGATCAGTAAATTAGAGAAACAGGTAAAGAGAACTGCTGATGTCAGTGATGCGGTTACACCTGAAAAAGAGCAGGCAGCAGAGAAGCTTTCCCAGTTACTGGGACATGCGGTAGAAGTTGTACCTGTAGCGGAAGCTGATAACTTCGTAAAAGATAAGGCAGCGGCTGCACCGCTTCTGAAACCATTTACACCGGATCACATTGTATACTGTGGACCATATCCGTTATTTGTAGAGGATATTGACCAGGCAAAAGCTGCGCTGGATGCATTTATGGCAGAGAATGACAAAGAGCCAAGACTGGTCCTGGTACAGGGAGTTGGCGCCTTTATTATGGAAGATGATAAGGGAAAAGCTGCAAAAGCACAGCTTCTTGTAAAAGATGCCATTAAGCTTGCAGTATATGCAGAAAGCTTTGGCGGTCCGCTTCATATGACGGATGATATTACATACTTTATCACACATTGGGAAGCAGAAGCATATCGCAGTAAGAAATAATATAATAAGGGGCTGTCTTTTTTTGACAGCCCCATTTGTTGGTTTAAATACTATATTTTTAAAGGAAAAGGTTTATTTTCAGCAAATCTTATTTCTCTTCTTTTTTCTCTTTGGCTTTCCCGGATTCAGGAATATTTCCCTCACCATAGTAAGCTTTCAGATAGATTTCTTTCAGTTCAGACATTAATGGATATCTTGGGTTGGCACCGGTACACTGGTCGTTAAATGCCTGTTCGGTCATTTCGTCCAGAGTTTCAAGGAAGTACTTCTCGTCTACGCCGTATTCCCTGATCGTATGTTTGATCTCAATAGTATCCATCAGTTCCTGCAGTTTTTGGAGAAGCTTTTCAAATACTTCGCTGTCGTTCTTGCCTGTCAGACCTACAGAACGGCCAATCTCAGCGTAACGTGCAAGTGTGTGCGGATACTGATACTGTGGAAAGGTACCCATCTTAGCCGGAACTTCGGCTGCATTATAGCGCAGAACATGAAGCAGAACCAGAGCATTTGCAATACCATGTGGAAGATGATGGAAAGCTCCCAACTTATGAGCAAGAGAGTGGTTTACGCCAAGGAAAGCATTTGCGAAAGCCATACCAGCCATGCAGGAAGCATTTGCCATATGCTGTCTTGCTTCTACATCAGAACCATCTTTGTATGCACGTGGCAGATAGTTAAATACCAGTTTGATGGCATTTAATGCAAGACCATCTGTATAATCAGATGCCATCATGGAAGCATAGGCTTCAAGTGCATGAGTCATAACGTCGATACCGGAAGCACAGGTCAGTCCCTTAGGCGCGCTCATCATGTTATCTGTATCAACAATAGCCATGTCAGGCATTAATTCATAATCAGCCAGAGGCCATTTGATACCTGTAGTCTTATCAGTAATGATAGCAAAAGGTGTTACCTCGGAACCTGTACCGGAAGATGTTGGAACAGCTATAAAGTAAGCTTTCTTACCCATATGCGGGAATGTGAATATTCTCTTACGGATATCCATAAAGTCCATAGCCATATCATCAAAGTTGGCGTCCGGATTTTCATAGAGAACCCACATGATCTTGCCGGCATCCATTGCGGAACCACCGCCCATTGCGATAATGCAGTCAGGATCGAACATTCTCATTGCAGCAGCACCGGCTCTTGCAGAAGCGAGAGATGGATCTGGCTCTACATCGTAGAAGCAGGTATGTACGATTCCCATCTGATCTAATTTATCTTCGATCTTTTTAGTATATCCATTCTTATAAAGGAAAGAGTCTGTTACGATAAAGCAGCGTTTCTTGTGCATAACAGTGCCAAGTTCATCCAGAGCAACCGGCAGGCAGCCTTTTTTGAAATAAACTTTTTCCGGTGTTCTAATCCAGAGCATATTTTCTCTCCTTTCAGCAACGGTCTTGATGTTAATGAGATGTTTTACACCTACGTTCTCAGATACGGAGTTGCCACCCCAGGAACCGCAGCCCAAAGTCAGGGACGGAACAAGTTTGAAGTTGTAAAGGTCGCCGATACCGCCCTGAGAAGATGGAGTATTGATGAGGATACGGCAGGTCTTCATAGCTGCTGCGTGTTTTTCCATTTTTTCCTTTTCTCTTGTGTCAATGTAGAGAGCGGAGGTATGTCCATAACCGCCGTCAGCTACAAGCTGTTCAGCTTTGGCAATCGCTTCGTCAAAAGTTTTGGCCTTGTACATGGCAAGTACAGGGGAAAGCTTCTCATGTGCGAATTCTTCGCTGATGTCTACAGATTCAACTTCACCGATCAGAATCTTTGTTTCAGGAGGAACTGCAACACCGGCCATCTCAGCGATAGTGGCAGCCTTCTGGCCTACGATCTTTGCATTCAATGCGCCATTGATAAGGATAGTTTTTCTTACTTTCTCTAATTCATCCGGTTTCAGGAAGTAACATCCTCTGTAAAGGAATTCTTCTTTTACTTTCTTATAAATGCTCTCAAGAACAGTTACAGACTGTTCGGAAGCACAGATCATACCATTGTCAAAGGTCTTGGAATGGATGATGGAGTTAACTGCCAGGCGGATATCTGCACTGTCATCAATGATAACAGGAGTATTTCCGGGACCTACACCTAAAGCAGGTTTTCCGGAAGAATAGGCAGCCTTAACCATTCCGGGACCACCTGTGGCAAGGATGATGTCTGCTTCACGCATAACCTGATTTGTCAGATCAAGACTTGGAACATCAATCCATCCGATGATTCCCTCCGGTGCACCGGCTTCTACAGCAGCCTCCAGAACAACCTTTGCTGCCTCAATGGTACATTTCTTTGCGCGGGGATGCGGACTGATGATGATTGCATTACGTGTTTTCAGTGCGATCAGAGTTTTGAAGATTGCAGTAGATGTTGGGTTGGTTGTAGGAATAACAGCAGCAATCAGACCAATCGGCTCAGCTATTTTCTTAATACCGTAAGCAGTATCTTCTTCAATCACACCGCAGGTTCTGGTATTCTTATATGCGTTGTATACATATTCGGCTGCGTAATGGTTCTTGATAACCTTATCTTCTACAATACCCATTCCTGTTTCTTCAACAGCATCTTTAGCAAGCGGGATACGTGCTTTGTCAGCAGCAGTAGCGGCAGCTTTAAAAATCTTATCTACCTGCTCCTGGGTAAATGTTGCGAAAATCTTCTGTGCCTCTTTCATGGCTGCAATCTTTGCAGTAAGGGCTTCAGGGGTGTCGATGATGGTTGGGATAGTGTTCTCTTTTTTTGCCATTTGGGAATCCTCCTGCTTGTGTTTTCGTTAAAAGTATTTACCGTGACCTGTTATGTTTTTATTATACAAATAAACTGATTATTCGGTCAACAGTAACATTAATATGAGCATAACGAAATATTACGGTGAAAATTGTGCATAATCACGTAAATAATGTGAATAAAATATCAATTGTCAGAATATATGAGAAAAATTTAACAATATATGTTCTGTTGGCAACTGAGAGAAAGTTAAAAAAATAACGTTAATAAATTAACAACCTCGATGATGCTATTATATGACTTTGTTAATTATTTATCAATTACAAAGCATGTGGAAAAGTTAACAAATACTAACTTGGAATTTCGTGAAAATATAACAATATAATTTGTAGAAGGATTTATGTTTTTCCGTATGTTTGCAGGAGATTAAGAGTTACTGTGAACGGAGTGAACAGTAATGATTAAGAAAAATTAAGCCCCGCAAAATCTGCGAGGCTTAATTTTTCTTAAATTTCTATTTGTTTCAGGCTTTTCTGAAAGCGGCTCTCTTACGTTCTCTGGAATCCAGCAGTCTCTTACGGATACGGAGAGATTCCGGTGTAACCTCAAGGAGTTCATCCTGGTCGATGAAATCGATGGCCTGTTCCAGACTGAGAACTCTTGGTGGAGTTAATTTCAGTGCATCATCAGCGGAAGAAGAACGTGTGTTAGTCAGATGTTTTGTCTTGCATACGTTCAGCTCGATATCTTCGGCTTTACCATTCTGTCCGATAACCATACCGCTGTAAACCTTTGCACCAGGTCCGATAAACAGAGTACCACGCTCCTGGGCTGCGAACAGACCATAAGTAACAGCTTCGCCAGCCTCGAAAGCGATCAGAGATCCCTGTTTTCTGTACTGGAAATCTCCCTTGTAAGGAGCATATCCGTCAAACATGGTATTGATAATGCCGGTACCCTTGGTGGAAGTAAGGAACTCACCGCGGAATCCGATCAGTCCACGGGAAGGAATGTGGAATTCCAGACGGACAGTACCGTCACTGGCAGTACTCATACCCTGCAGTTCACCTTTACGTTCGCTCAGCTTCTGGATTACAGTACCGGAAAATTCTTCCGGAACATCTACATAAGCAATTTCCATAGGCTCAAGCTTCTTGCCACGCTCGTCTGTTTTATACAGAACTTCCGGTTTACTTACTGCGAATTCATAACCTTCACGTCTCATGTTTTCAATCAGGACAGACAGATGAAGTTCTCCACGTCCGGAAACTTTAAATGCCTCAGTTGTATCAGTGTCTTCTACACGAAGGCTGACATCTGTGTTGAGCTCACGGTAGAGACGGTCACGAAGATGACGGGAGGTAATGTATTTACCTTCCTGACCGGCCAGCGGACTGTCATTTACGATGAAGTTCATGGCAATAGTAGGCTCGGAAATCTTCTGGAAAGGAATAGCTTCCGGATTATCTCCTGCGCAGAGAGTATCACCGATATGGATATCTGCGATACCGGAAATAGCAACGATAGCACCGATAGTGGCCTCTTTTACTTCAACTTTGTTCAGACCGTCAAACTCGTAGAGCTTGCTGATCTTAACTTTCTTACGTTTGTCCAGATCATGATGGTTTAACAGAGTCAGTTCCTGGTTAACAGCGATTGTACCGTTTTCAACTTTACCAACACCGATACGTCCAACGTATTCATTGTAATCAATCGTGCTGATCAGAACCTGAGTATCTGCCTCCGGATCTCCTTCCGGAGCCGGGATATATTTCAGGATTGCTTCAAATAACGGAGCCATATCCTTAGGAGTGTCGTTTAAGTCGATCACAGCATGTCCTGCTTTTGCAGAAGCATACAGGAACGGGCAGTCAAGCTGCTCGTCAGAAGCACCAAGATCCATAAGAAGTTCCAGAACTTCATCTACAACTTCGTCAGGACGAGCTTCCGGACGGTCAATCTTGTTGATACATACGATTACATGGAGATCAAGTTCAAGGGCTTTCTTAAGAACGAATTTAGTCTGAGGCATAGCACCTTCGAAAGCATCAACGAGAAGAATAACACCGTCTACCATCTTAAGTACACGTTCTACCTCGCCGCCGAAATCAGCATGTCCTGGTGTGTCAATGATGTTGATTTTTGTATTTTTGTAATGAACAGCTGTGTTCTTGGATAAAATAGTGATACCACGTTCACGTTCGATATCATTAGAGTCCATGACACGTTCCTGAACTTCCTGATTCTCACGGAATACACCGCTCTGTTTCAGAAGCTGGTCAACCAGAGTAGTTTTACCATGGTCAACGTGTGCGATAATGGCTACGTTACGGACATCTTCACGTTTTGTTCTCATAAAATGATTTTCCTTTCCTCTTTAAGCTTTGAATGGGTAACTGTTCGGCACACTGGCTGAACAGTTACCGGAATTGTTAATATTCATGTGTTATCAGCAGGATTATTTTGCTGCAAAAGCATTTTTCAAGCACGATATAATCTTGCAGATGAATTTGTTCCTATTATTATGTGTTTTTTTCAATAAGTTACCCGAATTTTCAGTTTACCACATTTTCGCCAGATTACAAGGTGTTAAAATAATTTTTTTTATTTTTGCAGATTCTGGTTCTAAATGAGAATGCCTGTACATAACCTTATAAAGAACAATACAAGGTACAGAGGAGCATATGCGGGATCGCTGAAAAAGCAGAGACGATTTACGGTCCGTACTGCAGGCAGGGATTCTGACACAGGTGCTCTACAGGGAAGGAGAACCACATTATGGCAGATAAAATTATTGAAAACAATCAGGTATCTATGATGGGCAAAATTGCAGCAGGCTTTACATTCAGTCATCAGGTCTTTGGAGAAGGCTTCTATATGACTGAGCTGCTGGTCAAAAGGCTCAGTGATTCGGAAGACAGGATTCCGGTGATGGTTTCTGAACGGCTGGTGGATGTAACGCAGGATTATATCGGAGAATATGTGGAAATCCATGGACAGTTCCGCTCATATAACCGCCATGAGGAGAAGCACAACCGTCTCGTGCTTTCAGTATTCAGCAGAGAACTGAAGTTTGTGGAAGAAGAGGATGAAACAGTTCCGGTAAATCAGATTTTTCTGGACGGATATATCTGTAAGCCTCCGGTGTACCGTAAAACTCCTCTTGGAAGAGAAATTGCGGATGTGCTGTTGGCAGTAAATCGTCCGTATGGAAAATCAGATTACATACCATGCATCTGCTGGGGCAGAAATGCCCGCTATGCATCTGCGTTTGAGGTTGGCGGTCATGTCCTGATCTGGGGACGTATCCAGAGCAGAGAATATATGAAACGGATCGGGGAAAATGAAACAGAGAAGAGAGTTGCGTATGAAGTATCTGTAAGCAAGCTGGAATATATGGAATAATTCCATTGCCGCAGGCAATTTGGAATGAATTTTGGCCACGTTACTGTGAACGGTAACGATTACTGTAAACAGTAACACTTGCAATTCTTCATAAACTGCGGTAATATAAGCGTATTCAGATAACTATGGCAGCCTGCTGTTCCACGAAGCATTCCGGCGTGAATATGCCGGAAGCTCATCGCAAAAGTCGAAAACAGACTGCTGTTTATCATGTCTGTAATGACACAGAGAAGAAGGTACAATTTCAATAACGATAAGAGGAATTGTTTGTTATGGAAAAAGAATTTACAGAGGTTTACTGTGGCGGGGGAAAGGGAAAGACAACTCTGGCGATCGGTCAGTGTCTGAGAGCTTCCGCACAGGGTAAAAGCGTCATTATTATTCAGTTTCTGAAAGGAAGAGAGCGCAGGGAACTGGATTTTCTGGAGGAATTGGATAATCTGGATATTAAGATATTCCGTTTTGAGAAGCATGATGAAGGATATGAGGAGCTGAATGAGCAGGAGAAGGCAGAGGAGAAAACCAATATTCTCAATGCTTTGAATTTTGCGCGCAAAGTGATCGCAACGCAGGAATGCGATTTTCTGCTCCTGGATGAGATTCTTGCACTTCCGGATTATGGGATCACTACTGCAGAGGCAATCGGTGATATCCTGAAGATGAAGGACGAGAGTATGCATATTTTGCTTACGGGACGGACGTTACCGGACAGCCTGCGTAAATATGCAGACAGCATAACTACACTGACAACAGAGATTGTATAAGTATAAGGTGTATAAAACCTGATTATTGTTTATGAATGGGCAGTAATCTGTATGGAAATTACAGAAGAATAAAGGAGGAAGGCAAATGGCAATTTTTAAAGGTGCAGGTGTTGCAATCGTAACCCCTATGTATGAAGATGGCAAGGTTAATTATGATAAACTGGAGGAACTTCTGGAGTATCAGATTGCAAACAGTACAGATGCGATCATTATCTGCGGAACAACAGGAGAATCATCAACGATGACGCATGGAGAGCATCTTAAGACAATTAAGTTTGCAATCGACAAGGTAAACAAACGTGTTCCGGTTATCGCAGGTACAGGTTCCAACTGTACGGAAACTGCAATTATGATGTCAAAGGAGGCTGCTTCTTACGGTGCAGATGCACTTCTTATAGTCACTCCATATTATAATAAGGCGACTCAGAAAGGACTGATCGCTCATTATACAGCTATTGCAGAGGCAGTTCCGGAAACACCGATCATTATGTACAATGTTCCGAGCCGTACAGGTTGTAACATTCAGCCTGCAACAGCAGTAGCTCTGGCTAAAAATGTTAAGAATATTGTTGGTATCAAAGCAGCAAGCGGAGATCTTTCACAGATTGCAACCATGATGTCCATGGCTGATGGCTGCATTGAACTCTACTCCGGAAATGATGATCAGGTACTTCCGATCCTTTCACTTGGCGGACTTGGAGTAATTTCCGTACTTTCTAATGTAGCTCCTAAGGAAACACATGATATGGTTATGAAATTCCTTGAAGGAGATACAAAGGGTGCAGCAGAAATCCAGTTAAAGGCAATCCCGTTAATTCATGCACTGTTCAGTGAAGTAAACCCGATTCCGGTGAAAGCAGCTCTGAATCTGATGGGTAAAGAAGTGGGACCACTTCGTATGCCATTATCCGAGATGGAAGATGCAAACAAGGCAAAACTTGCTGAAGAACTGAAGAATTTCGGAATTAAACTTGCATAAATATAACCGCAGGATTGTTCGGAAAATCAACTTGCCGATATACTGGAATTGAGAGGAATAGACAAATGGTAAAGATTATTATGCATGGCTGTAACGGTCACATGGGTCAGGTAATCTCCGGACTTGTGGAGAAGGATCCGGATGCTGAGATCGTAGCAGGTATCGATGTGGCAGATCAGGGAAAGAACAGCTACCCTGTATATACAAATATGGAAGAATGTCAGGTAGAGGCAGATGCCCTTATCGACTTCTCTTCTGCAAAAGCAACAGATGCACTTCTTGCTTACTGTGAGAAACGCAAACTCCCGGTTGTATTATGTACAACCGGTTTAAGCGAGGAGCAGCTCGCAAAGGTGGAAGAGACATCTAAGAATGTCGCAGTTCTGAAATCTGCAAATATGTCTCTTGGAATCAATACTCTGATGAAACTGCTTCAGGATGCGGCAAAGGTTCTGGCAACAGCAGGATTTGACATGGAGATTGTTGAGAAGCATCACAGACTGAAACTGGATGCACCAAGCGGAACAGCACTTGCACTGGCTGACAGCATTAATGAGGCAATGGATAACCAGTATCATTATATCTATGACCGCAGCCAGAGACGTGAGATGCGGGATGATAAGGAAATCGGTATCTCAGCAGTCCGCGGTGGAACAATCGTAGGAGAACACGAAGTGATCTTCGCAGGTCCGGATGAAGTGATTGAATTTAAGCATACTGCATATTCCAAAGCTGTATTTGGAAAGGGTGCTGTTGAAGCTGCGAAATTCCTTGCAGGCAAACCGGCAGGAAGATATGATATGAGCGATGTTATCAGTGCAAAATAATCAGGAATGCAGTAAAAATTGATAACTGGTAATTTTCAGTATCTTCATAGCAGTGAAATAAAATATATAAAAGGAAAGTGTATCTGATGTTTCAGAACACTTTCCTTTTTTGTAATATTGGCCTGTATGCTGCTATAATAATTCTAATCAATGATTATATGCGTAAGTCAGCAATGTTCTGGAATCCTGCCAGCGGGCAGAAGATGAATCTGCACCCAGGACAACAGAAATATAGGTGTTTCCCCTTGCGGAATAAGAAAGTCCGACAAAACAATAGCCTGCTTTGTTGGTATAGCCTGTTTTCATACCCTGAACTCCCGGAACATTGCCGAGCAGGGCGTTGGTGGTGCCGATAGAATAGCTTCTGCCGGTGTTGAGATTAGAGAAAGAATAATAGCCGGTGCTCACTAGTTTGCGGAACATAGGCTTTTTGATCGCATACTGGGCAATTTTTGCCAGGTCAGAAGCTGTTGTGTAATGGTTATACCCTGCATCCAGACCATTTGGGGTTGCGAAATGTGTATTCGTACATCCGATCTCTGCTGCTTTTTTATTCATTAATTTAACAAACTTTGCAGTGGAACCGCTGACGTGTTCGGCAATGGCAACTGCGGTGTCGTTGTGGGAGGGAAGCATCAGGGAATAAAGCAGATCTTTCAGATAAAATATTTCTCCTGCATTTGCATAAAGCTTGCTGGGTTCAATAGATGCTGCGTAAGGGGAGAACTTTACTTTTTCGTTTAATTTGCAGTTTTCAAGTGCAAGGATACAGGTCATAATCTTGGTTGTGCTGGCGTTGGCATGAGCAACATTTTCATTTTTGCCATAAATAATCTGACCGGTATCTGCATTCATGAGAAGTGCACAGTCAGAGGAAAGGGAATAATTTAATCCGGTGTGGGTGACAGTACCATTCTGGTTAAAGTAATAGTAAGTTCCCTTGATCTTGTGTTTTCCTGTAACTGCTTTTCCGTCTTTGCCGAAATAGTATTTCTTTCCGGATTTGTCAGTGTACCATCCGGTAACCATGGCACCGTCTTTACCGACATAGTAATAATTTCCTTTATATTTGATAAGAGAATTCTTTATCAGATATCCCTGAGATCTGGTTCCGAAATAATAATTTTTGCCTTTGATCGTATGCCAGCTGCACCAGCGGTGTCCGAGTTTGTTAAAATAATAGGTCTTTTTGTCAATTTTCAGAAATATATTTTTGGCGATGGTTTTATCATCATAGCGGTAAATCCAGTAATCGCCGTCTTTTACAAATTTTCCCGATGCTGCGATATCAGGTTTCTGAAGTGTGGATGCATAGATAGTGGAAACACTGCAGGTAAACAGCAGGAAAAGTGCAGCCAGAAATATGAAAACAGAGCTGCGAAGTGAATGGTTCCTTTTTCTTTTCATGATAACCTCCTGTAAATATGAGTTATAGATATTCCGCAAAATACTGCAGTCAATCCATCTCATTAATGAGTGAAATCCTGCTATGGCAATGCGCTAGTGTACCGACAAGTTGATTCTTGAAACAATCTTGCAGGATAAATTTTCTTATTTCAAGGCGGAGGAAGGAGGCGTAGCGGTGGCTACGGCGACCGACGACAACGCGGAAATAAGAAATTTAGACGCAAGATTGTTCGAGAAATCAACTTGTCGGTACGCTAGATTGTGGGAGTATATATGTACGGAGTAATCTGTTTTGTGTTATTTAAATCATAGCATGAAAAGTAAATTTTTTCCAGAATAGTATTGAGTTTTTGGTACATATTAAAAACATAATATAAAAACATGAAAAGACGGAGAGGTTCTGCTGCATGGACCGGCAGAATGCTTTCCGGGAACAGGAGATGAATATGGGAATAAAGGTAAAAAAGATTCTGACAGGTACAGCACTTATTATGTCATTGGGCATATTCACAGCATGTGGAAATGCAAATAAAGCAGCTGATGAGGCAGACACAAACGAAGAAAATATGACGGATAATAATGCTGCAAACGATGATAACATGGAAAATAACGCAGGAGAAAACAATACAAATGGAAATAGCACATCAGGAAACAATGCGGCAGATAAAAATGTAAATAATGGTGGAACCGTCACAGACAATGGAACTGCCGCAGAGGATGAAGCTGCAGAAAATGAGACAAAACAGAATAGCAATGCAACAGATAATGCCAGAATTGATGAAAACAACAACGGTGACGGCACAGTATCCGGAGAATTGGGAAACAGCGTCAAAGATCTGGGCGAAGGGGTAGGTAATGCTGTAGAAGATGTGGGTGATGCTGTTGGCAATGCGGCAGAAGGAAGATAGACATCAGGAATAATTTATGGTATTATCGTGTTAAATCGGTAAAATTTAAATAGTGTACTCCCGAAGTTTTTATTGTATTTGTTTTTGCATCTAACTATAGCAATCATTGTAAATAATGCATATTGATTCAGCTCATCAGAGTGTGAAATCCGTTACTGTGAACGGAGTGAACAGTAACGGAAATCCTGCGTCAGCACGCCTGCAGATATCTTCCTTGTCTTTCGCACTCTGCTGAACTGTCTCAAATGCATTAATTTAAGAGGCTTGCTATAAGTACAAAAATATTCTGAGAGTACATATAACGGATATGGAGGTACGGATTTTATGAAATTTCGCCCATGTATTGATATACATAATGGAAAAGTAAAGCAGATTGTAGGTGGGAGCCTTACGGACGTACAGGATCAGGCAAGTGAGAATTTTGTATCTGAGCAGGATGCATCTTTCTATGCAGAATTATATAAAAAGGCAGGGATAAAAGGAGGACATGTAATTCTGTTAAATGGTCATGACTCCCCATACTATGAATCAACAAAAGAACAGGCGATTCTTGCATTACATACTTATCCGGGAGGATTACAGATCGGCGGAGGAGTGAACCCGGAAAATGCAGGGGAATATCTTAGTGCAGGTGCCAGTCATGTAATCGTTACATCTTATGTATTTAAAGATGGAAGGATTTCCTGGGAAAATTTGAACAAAATGAAAGAGACTGTGGGAAAAGAGAAACTGGTTCTTGACCTGAGCTGTCGCAGAAAAGATGGAAAATACTATATTGTGACAGACCGCTGGCAGAAATTTACAGATGTCACTATGACACTGGATATTATGAAAGAACTGGGAAGTTACTGCGATGAGTTTCTGGTCCATGCAGTAGATGTGGAGGGAAAGGCACGCGGAGTTGAAACAGAACTTGCATCTCTGCTGGGGGAGTATAAAGGAAATCCGGTTACTTACGCAGGTGGAGTTGGCTCCATGAAGGATATTGAGGATCTGCGAAAATATGGAAAAGACAGACTGGATGTCACAGTAGGCAGTGCATTGGATCTTTTTGGCGGAAATATTTCCTTCTCAGAACTGATTAAACTTTAACTAATTTTTATAGTAATCTCAGGAATCACAGTGAAAATGTACAGAACAATTACAGAATTTTTGCTATTTCCCCATAATGACAAAGGAACTTTAAAGTTATTTCTGAAGTAAACAGAAAAAATGTGAAATTTTAATAAAATAGTGTTAAAATTCAAAAATATGTGTTATAATAGGTTCATCAAACAGCAAAGGGGATGGAAGCATGAAGTTTATCATCAGCGGAAAAAATATTACAGTTACAGAAGGTCTTAAGACAGCAGTCCAGGACAAGCTCAGTAAACTGGAAAGGTATTTCACTCCTGACACCGAAGTTGTAGTAACTTTAAGTGTTGAAAAAGAAAGACAGAAAATTGAAGTGACAATCCCTGTAAAAGGAAATATCATTCGTTCCGAACAGGTAAGCAATGACATGTATGTATCAATCGATCTGGTAGAGGAAGTCATTGAACGTCAGCTTCGCAAGTACAAAAATAAAATCGTAGACAAACAGCAGGCAGCAGCCAACTTCCAGAAAGCATATCTGGACAAGGACTACGATGAGGATGAAGAAGTTAAGATCATCCGTACCAAGAAATTCGGAATCAAACCAATGTATCCGGAAGATGCATGCGTACAGATGGAACTGCTCGGACATAATTTCTTTGTATTCTACAATGCAGAGACAGAGCAGGTAAATGTAGTTTACAAACGTAAAGGCAATACTTACGGTCTGATCGAACCGGAATTCTAAATCTGCTTATAAGATCAAAAATATGAAACATAGACAGCCATAAAAAAGTTTTCATAAAGAAAAGCTTCCTTACAGAGAGACAAAATGCCACCCTGTAAGGGAGCTTTTTTGTCAGGAAAAATATATACCTTTAGCGCATAAGGAATGCTTTGACGCAGTGGCCTAAATATGTTAAAATATCAAAAGATATTATGAAATTTGTAACTGATCAGCAGTTAAAAAATTACAAGTTGAAATTCATTCCGGATTGCCTGCGGCAATGGAATATTGACTTGTATATTCTGTTGGAATGTTCTGTTGGAATGGATTGCTGAAGAATAGTTACCGAAATTTTATAAATGAAGAAGTGTAAAAAGAAGGAAGGAGCACAAAAATCATGAGAAAAGCCGGAGTATTAATGCCAGTTTCCTCACTTCCGTCCCGTATTGGTGCCGGAGAACTTGGAGAATCTGCATTCCAATTTATCGAGTTATTAAAGGAGAATCATGTGAAGATATGGCAGATACTGCCACTGAATCCGGTTGGCTATGGTAATTCCCCATACCAGCCATATTCCTCCTGTGCAGGGGATGAGTTGTATATCAGTCTTGATGCGCTTGCAGACGAAGGTTTGTTAAAGGAACATCCAAAGGAATTTCAGGAGAGAGCTACAAGAGTAGATTATGAGGCTGTCCGCCAGTACAGAGAGCCTTTCTTAAGAACTGCGTTTGATGTTTTTACAGAGAAAAAGGGACAGGAAGAAACAGCATATAAAGAATTTGCTTCACAGGAATGGGTATATGAGTATGGTGTGTTCCGCGCATTAAAGAAAGCAAATAACGGAGAATGCTGGAATGACTGGCCGGAAGAATATAGAACCTGGCCGGAGAACAGACAGAAGTTACCGGCAGAGGTGGAGACAGAGGCACAGTATCAGATGTTTCTTCAGTATATTTTCTACACACAGTGGATGAAGGTGAAGAAGGCTGCAAACGATGCCGGAATCCAGATCATGGGAGATGTTCCTTTCTATGTGGGACAGGATTCTGTAGACGTATGGGGTGGAAAAGATAACTTTCTTCTTGATACAGATGGACGTTCGATCTTCATCGCCGGAGTACCGCCTGATTATTTCAGTGCTACAGGGCAGAGATGGGGAAATCCGATCTATGACTGGGAGCATATGAAGGAACAGGATTACAGATTCTGGGTGGACAGGATCGGCTATAGCAACAAATTGTTTGATATTATAAGGATCGACCATTTCCGGGCATTTGATACATACTGGAAAATTCCGGCAGACTGCCCGACTGCTATTGACGGTGAATGGATCGAGGCACCGGGATATGAGGTCATTGATACACTTCAGAAAGAAATTCCGGGATTAGATCTGGTAGCAGAGGATCTGGGGCTGCTTCGTCCGGAGGTTCTGATGCTGAAAGATCATTATCATCTGAAGGGAATGAAGATTCTGATCTTCTCCATAGAAACAGGTGGAAAATATGCCCGAGATACCTTCCATGATGTGGAAAACATGATTTTTTACACAGGAACGCATGACAATGATACAATCATGCAGTGGTATGGAAATATGAGTGCCGCAGCCAGAAGAAAAATCCGCAGGATGTTAAAGAAGGCGGGAGCATCACAGGGCTCTGTCAAGGACAGATTCCTGCAGTATACCATGCAGAATCAGGCAGAATATGCGATCATTCCGTTGGCAGATATTCTTGGACTTGGAAAAGAGGGCCATATCAACACACCGGGAACCATTGGTTCTCCGAACTGGGAGTGGCATTTACCGGATTTTATACAGGCCAAAAAGGAACTGCAGAAATTTGGCAGACTGATCGTGGATACAAAGCGATAAATTTTGGTGACTCCGTAATTTTCTTGGTTTGTTCATGAAAAATTCATTGTTTTCCATAACGGAAAGTGTTAGAATATACAAGTATTGTGTATTATAGTAAGCGTTTGTAATGTTCGCATGCTGCTGACATGTCTGCTGTGGACGGAGTGAACAGAAATTATTCCGCACAGTAGCAATTGTTATATGGCAGCAATGCTTGTATAAAAAAGAAATAAACAGGAGTAAAACCTAATATGAATATGTTTTCAAAAGTATTCGGGACCCGCAGCCAGCGAGAGGTTAAGCGTATCATGCCTCTGGTTGAGAAAATTGAGAGCCTGCGCCCGGACATGCAGAAGTTAAGCGACGAAGAACTCAGAGGAAAAACAAGAGAATTTAAGAAACGTCTTGAAGAGGGAGAGACACTGGATGATCTGCTTCCTGAGGCATTTGCGGTTGTACGTGAAGCAGGCAAGCGTGTTCTTGGAATGGAACATTTCCGTGTGCAGCTTATCGGTGGTATCATTCTCCATCAGGGACGTATCGCAGAGATGAGAACAGGTGAAGGTAAAACACTTGTCGCCACACTTCCGTCATATTTAAATGCACTGGAAGGCAAAGGTGTGCATGTCGTAACAGTCAACGATTACCTGGCTAAACGAGATGCGGAAGAAATGGGAAAGATCCATGAGTTTCTTGGCCTGACAGTCGGTGTTGTTTTAAATGATATGAAGCAGGATGAGCGTCGTGCTGCATACAACTGTGATGTTACCTATGTTACGAACAACGAACTCGGTTTCGATTATCTGCGTGACAACATGGTTATCTATAAAGAACAGCTGGTACAGAGAGATCTGCACTACTGTATCATCGATGAGGTCGACTCCATTCTCATCGACGAGGCACGTACCCCTCTGATCATTTCCGGACAGAGCGGTAAGTCAACCAAGTTATACGAGGCCTGCGATATCCTTGCTCAGCAGTTAGAGCGCGGTGAAGCCAGCCATGAGATGACCAAGATGGCAGCTATCATGGGTGAAGAAGTTATCGAGACAGGTGACTTCGTTGTAAATGAAAAAGATAAGATCGTAAACCTTACAGAGCAGGGCGTTCATAAGGTTGAGAAATTTTTCCATATTGAAAACCTGGCAGATCCGGAGAATCTGGAGATTCAGCATAATATTACACTTGCACTTCGCGCCCATAACCTGATGCATAAGGATCAGGATTATGTAGTTAAAGATGATGAAATCCTTATTGTTGATGAATTCACCGGACGTATCATGCCGGGACGCCGTTACTCAGATGGTCTTCATCAGGCAATCGAAGCGAAAGAGCATGTTAAGATCAAACGTGAGAGCAAGACTCTGGCAACCATCACTTTCCAGAACTTCTTTAATAAATATGATAAGAAGGGCGGTATGACCGGTACAGCTGTCACAGAGGAGAAAGAATTCCGTGATATCTATGCAATGGACGTTGTAGAGATCCCGACTAACAGACCGGTTATCCGAGTTGACCATGAAGATGCTGTTTATATGACAAAGAAAGAGAAATTCAACGCAGTTGTCAATGCTGTAGTGGAAGCTCATGCGAAACAGCAGCCTGTACTGGTCGGTACCATTACGATTGAAACTTCCGAGCTTCTCAGCCGTATGCTGAAGAGACAGGGAATCAAACATAATGTATTGAATGCCAAGTTCCATGAACTTGAGGCAGAGATTGTTTCACAGGCAGGTCAGGCAGGAGCAGTTACGATCGCCACTAACATGGCTGGTCGTGGTACAGATATCAAGCTGGATGATGTGGCAAGAAATGCAGGTGGTCTGATGATCATCGGTACAGAACGTCATGAGTCCAGACGTATTGATAATCAGCTTCGTGGACGTTCCGGACGTCAGGGAGATCCGGGTGAATCCCGTTTCTATATTTCCCTGGAAGATGACTTGATGCGTCTGTTCGGTTCTGAGAGACTGATGAAGATCTTTACATCTCTTGGTGTTGCAGAGAATGAACAGATTGAGCACAAGATGCTTTCCAATGCAATTGAGAAAGCTCAGGAGAAGATTGAGTTTAACAACTTTGGTATCCGTAAGAATCTTCTTGATTATGACCAGGTAAACAATGAACAGCGTGAGATCATCTACAAAGAACGTCGTCAGGTTCTCGACGGTGAGAATATGCGCGAAGCAATCTATAAGATGATCCAGGATACAGTGGATACTTATGTTGATATGTGTTTCTCTGATGATGTAGATTCTGAAGAGTGGGATCTGAATGAATTTAACGGTGTTCTTACTCCGATCATTCCGATCAGACCGCTTACAGCTGAGAGTGTAAAAGGCAAGAAACGCGATGAGATCAGACATGAACTGAAAGAAGAGGCAGTGAAGCTCTATGAAGAAAAAGAAGCAGAGTTCCCGGAACCGGAGCAGCTTCGTGAATTAGAGCGAGTTGTACTTCTGAAATGCATTGACAGCAAGTGGATGGATCACATTGATGATATGGAAATCCTTCGTCAGGGTATCGGACTTGCTGCTTATGGACAGAGAGATCCGGTTGTTGAATATAAAATGAGTGCATTTGATATGTTCAACGAGATGATCACATCCATTCAGGAAGATACTCTTCGTATGCTGTACCATGTACATGTAGAGCAGAAGATCGAGCGTGAACAGGTAGCTAAAGTTACCGGAACAAACAAGGATGACAGTGCCGGTCCTAAGAAACCGGTTCAGAGAAAAGAAATCAAAGTATATCCGAACGATCCCTGCCCATGTGGAAGCGGTAAGAAATACAAACAGTGCTGTGGACGTAAGAATAAGGCCTGACTCGTTTATCTCAGTTGAGAAGACTCCCATTTCTGTAAGTGGTGAGTTCATTACTACAGAGCGGGCAGTAATGATTTTGTAAACAGAACATTGTGAGCAGATCATGTCTGCTGCAAAATAAAAGGGCTGAATCATGAGGCCCTTTTATCGTGCGCAAAAACACGTTAGTGCGTTGAATTGGCAGATTGTGAATATCTGTCTGAACTGTTCAGTACATCCACAGCTATGTGATTATGATTGATGAACAGTCACATAACAATTCCATAAAGGGGGAAAAACAGTATGAAAAGAGAGTCTTTCGGCTCACGCCTTGGTTTTATCCTGGTGTCGGCAGGATGTGCCATCGGTATTGGAAACGTGTGGAAGTTTCCGTATATCTGCGGGGCATATGGAGGCGCGGCCTTTATCCTGATCTACTTATGTTTTCTGGTTATTCTCGGTATTCCGGTTCTGGTAGCAGAATTTGCGGTAGGACGGGGAAGCCACACAAGTGTTGCGAAATGTTTTGACAAACTGGCACCTGCAGGAAACTGCTGGAAGCCATTGAAATTTATTGGTATTATTGGATGTTATATGCTGATGATGTTTTACACAACAGTAGGAGGATGGATGATCTACTATTGTGTGAAGAGTCTGCGGGGAGATTTCGTTGGAGCGACTCCGGAAGCAGTAACACAGTCTTTTTCCGATATGCTGGGAAATGCACCAACGATGATGTTATGGATGGTGATCATCTGTCTGATCGGATTTGCAGTCTGTTTCATGGGATTGCAGAATGGTATTGAAAAAATCTCCAAAGTAATGATGAGTGCACTGCTTATCATTATGGTGATCCTTGCGGTTCATTCAGTAATGATGGAAGGCGCGGGAGAAGGAATCCGCTTCTATCTGGTTCCTGATTTTCAGAAGATTAAGGAAGCAGGAGTTGGTAATGTAGTATTTGCGGCATTGAGTCAGTCATTCTTTACATTATCCATTGGTATTGGTGCCATGCTGATCTTCGGAAGTTATCTGGACAAATCCAGAAGCCTTACCGGAGAGGCGGTAAGCATCACCGTACTCGATACTTTTGTTGCGCTGACAGCAGGATTTATCATTATTCCGGCATGCTTCTCCTATGGAATCCAGCCGGATGCAGGTCCAAGCCTTATCTTTATCACTCTGCCCAATATTTTTGCAAAGATGAGCGGAGGGGCTTTGTGGGGAAGTCTGTTCTTCCTGTTTCTGACATTTGCTGCGGTTTCAACGATCATTGCTGTATTTGAGAACCTGATCGTGTTTAATATGGAACTGTTTGGCTGGAACCGTAAAAAGAGTGTTGTTGTCTGCGCAGTTCTTGTTGTGATCTTAAGCATTCCATGTGTGCTTGGATTCAATGTACTTTCCGGATTCCAGCCATTCGGAGATGGAAGCAACATCATGGATCTGGAAGACTTTATTGTTTCTAATAACCTTCTTCCTCTTGGAAGTCTTGGTTACCTTCTGTTTTGTACCAGAAAGAACGGATGGGGATGGGACAATTTCATTGCAGAGGTGAATGCCGGTACAGGCATGAAATTCCCGAAATGTCTGAAAAATTATGTTGCCTATGGAATTCCGGCGATTATCATTGTGATCTATCTGAAAGGTTACTATGATAAATTTGCAGGTCTGGGAACAGCAGCACTGGCCGGATGGATGATCGTGGCACTGGTACTGCTGGGATTCGTATTCTACTGTGCGACAGCGAAGAAGAAAGTGAAACAGTAAGCGGAGCGCGAATATCTGTCCGACCTGAGAACAATAAAAGATGTAATTATGTCTGAGAAGAAAGATTCTTTCAGACATGGTTACATCTTTTTTGTGTTATGGAATTGTTGTGTAAAGGTAGTGGATATATTATTTTAGAGGATTGCTATAATGAGGCAGTTCTTCGCTGGGGTTGGTTTTGAACTGTTTACGGTATGCCCGGGAAAAAGTGCTGTATTCTGCGAACCCGCTTTCCTGTGCTGCTTTTGTCACAGGCATCCCATTTGAGATCAGAGTACGTGCCATAAGAAGCCGCTTGTTTACAATATAATTATGAAGGGTATAGCCGGTTTCTTGTTTGAACTTCCGCATCAGATGGTACTTGCTTACATAATATCTGGCAGAAAGCGTTTCTACAGACAGATCTTCTTTCAGATTGTGGTTGATATACTGAAGGATACTGGCAATCTGCGAGTCAAAGGTGTAGGATTTTTTATCAAAAATGTACTGCTTTTCCAGAAAGATACGGTTCAGATAAACCATAAACTGAAGAAAAAGTGACTGTGTCAGGATTTCTCTTCCATATTCATCGGATTTTGCAGAATTTTCCAGTTCAAACAGGATGTCTTTCATCTTTTCCTGAAGAGCAGAGTTCAGACGTACCAGATTATAGCTTCGGTCATTTGCTTTCTGGAAGCATTTCAGCAGTTCCTGCCAGGGAATATCGTTTTGGATCCAGAGAATAAAACGTTCATATGGAACAGATGGATCAATCTCCGGGCGGTGGATGGCATGGCGGTTTACCAGAAGAATGTCCCATGGTTTCAGTTGATAAGCTTTTCCTTCTATATGATAAGCAGCCTTGCCGGAGATGAAGATAACTACCTTGTGAAAATCATGATAATGGTAAGAGAATTCCTTTCTGGTCTGGTCTTTAAGATGAAAAAGTCGGAATTGTTCGTTCAGGTATCCTGTTTTTTCTGTCTGATAGAACTGTTCTGATAATAACATATCTGCCTCCGATATCTGCAATGATTATTTAATCGAATCAAGCAAGTCCTCTGTGGAGATTGTGAAAAGAAATAAGCAGTGGAAAGCAATAAGCGGAGGGAAAAGTTTGATTCATGGTATAATCATATCATTTAATGCGCAAATGTACAATTATTACTAAGAATGTAATAAATAGTAACGAATATATTTTATAATTTCTGAGAAAATATGCTACAAAGATATTGACATTATTACACGATAATAGTATCATGCAATTACAAAGTAATCGTAAAAACTTTGTAACTATTTCGAAATAGGGTAAAGAAATAGAAAACTGAACAGAGAGGAGCGATGCTGCTGTAAGGCTGTTATATCAGAGAACTGATATAATGGTCTTTTTTGTAATACCTACAGAGCATTTTTTGCAATGTTTTAAGCATTTTACTCTATATACATGGTAAAAACAATAAAATATAATGAATATAAAGTCAGGATGTGATATGAGAAAATTACCTGACACAAAATTTAACCGAATCAAGTAAGTCCCCTGCTTCAATTGCGAAGAGCAATAAGCAGTGGGTGGGGACTCAGACAAGTGGCGAAGTGAGTTGGAAAGATTGCCCGACAATTGATTATCGATGCAGATACAAAAGCGGGAAGTATCCGGGATTATAAATCAGAAGGAGAGATATGGTTATGGCAAATACAATTATTATGAGTAAATATCAGGGACTTGGAAACGATTATCTGATTCTTGATCCGAAGAAAAATCAGGTACAGCTTCAGGGAAAGAAGATTGCACTTCTCTGCCAGAGAGGATTTGGGCTTGGCGCTGACGGTGTGCTTTATGGACCGGTAGAAATTGATGGGAAATTGGGTGTGCGTATTTTTAACGCAGACGGAAGTGAATCTGCCATCAGTGGAAACGGCGTGCGTATTTTTGCCAAATATCTGATGGATAATGGATATATTACTGAGAAAAAATTTGACATTGAAACTATGTCAGGCACGATTCATGTGGAATGCCTGAACAGCCGGGCAACGGAATTTAAAGTAAACATAGGAAAACCATCTTTTATCTCCAGCGATATCCCTGTTTCCGGTGAAGTTCGTGAAGTAATTAAGGAGAATTTCGTATTCCATGGAAAAGAATACAAGGCTACCTGCCTGACAGTTGGTAATCCACACTGCATTATTTTTACAGACAATGTAAGTGCAGAAGCTGTAAAGAATCTGGGACCTTATGTGGAAAATGCAGATGAATTTCCGGAGAGAATGAACCTGCAGATCTGCCGTCAGGTCGACAAGGGAAATCTGGAGATTGAAATCTGGGAAAGAGGCTCCGGATATACAAAGGCTTCCGGAACAGGAAGCTGTGCGGCGGCAGCGGCAGCCTATAAGCTGGGGCTGGTAGAATCCCGTATTAATGTAAATCAGCCAGGCGGAATGATACAGATCGATATGGAAGAGGACGGAACCATCTATATGACAGGAACAGTGGGATATATTGCAGATATAAGTGTTGCAGAGAGCTTCTTCTCATAAATTACACAGACTTTATGCGTAATTCAGTGTAAAGTATGATTACCCACAGTGTGAAATGATTGTTATGATAAATGATCATTTCACGCTGTGGGTAATTCTTTGTTTGTAATTTGCTTAAAGATATGGTATTATTTTAAACGAATTATTTACTAGGACTGCTATAATCTATAGCAATTCAGTCGGTTATCCACAGGGAGTCCGACAGAGAATATTTATAATAAGAAAGTGGGTGAAGCTGTGGTTGAATTAGACCAGTTCAAGAGCATTCTTGCGACTTATACAGAACCATTAGTGGAAGTGAGGGATTCACTTTGACCTGGCTAACAAAGAGCAGAAGGTCGAAGAATTAGAGCGCGAAATGGAAGCGCCTGATTTCTGGGATGATGCAGAAGTTTCCCAGAAGAAAATGAAAGAATTAAAAGACATGAAAGATGACATGGAGACCTATCAGAATTTGGTTACACAGATGGAAGATATGGAAACCATGATCGAGATGGGATATGAGGAGAACGATCCTGCACTGATTCCTGAGATTCAGGAAATGCTGGATGAGTTTCAGAAGGATTTTGACAATATCCGTATCAAGACACTTCTTTCCGGAGAATATGACAGTGAGAATGCTATCATTAAGCTGAATGCAGGTGCAGGCGGAACAGAGGCCTGTGACTGGTGCGGTATGCTTTACCGTATGTACAGCCGCTGGGCAGATAAGAAAGGATTTACCCTGGAAGTGCTGGATTATCTGGACGGCGATGAGGCAGGTATCAAATCTGTTACTTTCCAGGTAAACGGAACAAATGCTTACGGTTATCTGAAATCAGAGAAGGGAGTTCACCGTCTGGTGCGTATTTCTCCTTTCAATGCAGCAGGTAAGCGACAGACATCTTTTGTATCCTGTGATGTTATGCCGGATATCAAGAAGGATCTGGATGTAGAGATCAATGACGATGAGATCCGTATTGATACTTATCGAAGCAGTGGTGCCGGCGGTCAGCATATCAACAAGACATCATCTGCCATCCGTATCACACATTATCCTACCGGAATCGTGGTACAGTGTCAGAATGAACGTTCTCAGCACATGAATAAAGATAAAGCCATGCAGATGCTGAAAGCCAAGCTGTATCTTCTCAAGCAGCAGGAGGCAGAGGAAAAACTCTCTGGTATCCGCGGTGAGGTGACAGATATCGGATGGGGAAATCAGATCCGTTCTTATGTTATGCAGCCATATACCATGGTAAAGGATCATCGTACAAACGAGGAGACCGGAAATGTGGATGCAGTACTTGACGGAGGAATTGATATTTTCATCAATGCATATCTGAAATGGATCGCACTGAAGAAATAAAAGAATAAAAAAGGCTGTCTGAAATCAGGACAGCCTTTTTCGTGTTGAGGCATAATGATTTTACACAATGATTCAGCAGAATATATTTCTTGCGTATTTTTGTGAGGTGTGATAATATATCCAGTGTGTAAAAACAAATGTCTTTAAAGAACGGACAGGTAAATTGATATGCAGAAACCAGTAACAGAGAAAAAGAAATATTTTGTAGTGAGGGAACGAGCAGTTCCGGAAGTCCTGCTGAAGGTGGTGGAGGCAAAGAAGCTTCTGGACTCCGGCAAAGTGGACACTGTACAGGATGCAGCAGAGCGCACAGGAATCAGCAGAAGCTCTTTCTACAAATACAAAGATGATATTTTTCCATTTCATGAAGAGACAAGGGGAAAGACGATCACCTTTATTATCCAGATGGATGATGAACCGGGGCTTTTGTCGGTTGTCCTGCAGACGATTGCACGGTTTCATGGAAACATTCTCACCATTCATCAGAGTATTCCTATCAATGGGATTGCCACACTTACTCTGAGTGTGGACATTCTTCCGGGCGAGGGGGATGCAGAAGCAATGGTAGAGACGATTGAACAGAATGAAGGAATTCATTATCTGAAAATATTAGGCAGGGAGTAAAAGAAAATGATCAATGTAGCAATTTTAGGATATGGCACAGTTGGAAGCGGTGTATTTGAAGTATTAAATGAAAATAAAGAGAGCATTTCCAGACGTGCCGGACAGGAACTTCATGTAAAATATGTTCTGGATCTTCGTGATTTTCCGGGACAGCCGGTAGAGAAGGTTCTGGTCCATGATTATGAACAGATCGTCAGTGATCCGGAAGTAGATATTGTAGTAGAGGTTATGGGCGGTGTGGAGCCTGCTTATACTTTTGTAAAGAAGGCACTTCTGGCAGGAAAGAATGTCTGCACTTCCAATAAGGCTCTGGTTGCAAAGCATGGCCGCGAGCTGATGGATATTGCAAAGGAAAAGAGCATTAACTTCTTATTTGAAGCAAGCTGTGGCGGCGGAATCCCGATCATTCGTGTCATCAATTCTTCCCTTACAGGAGATGAGATTGACGAAGTAACAGGTATCCTGAACGGAACTACCAACTACATGCTTTATAAGATGAGCACAGAAGGCTGTGAATTTGACACTGTATTAAAGGAAGCACAGCAGAAGGGTTATGCAGAGGCAGATCCTACCGCCGACGTGGAAGGATACGATGCATGCCGTAAGATCGCAATCCTTTCCTCTCTTGCTTATGAGAGATATTTTGATTTTGAAGATATTTATACAGAGGGAATTACAAAGATCACACCTGAAGATATGGAGTATGCTGCGAAGCTTGGCAGAACCATCAAACTTCTTGGAACCAGCCGCAGACTGGCAGATGGAACCTGTTATGCAATGGTAGCACCGTTTATGCTCGGCCAGAACAGCCCTCTTTACAGTGTAAATGATGTGTTTAATGCAGTATTTGTACATGGAAATATGCTTGGAGATGCCATGTTCTATGGAAGCGGTGCAGGTAAACTGCCTACAGCAAGTGCTGTAGTTGGTGATATTGTGGATGCCGCAAAACATCTCCATGTTAACATTGTGACAAACTGGAACAGCACTCCGGCAGTACTGAAACCACTGGATGAAGTGACAGGAAGATTTTTTGTGAGAATTAAAAAAGAAGCAGCAGAAGAAGCGAAGAAGGTATTTGGTGATGTTGAGATCATCAGCCTGGGACAGCTTCCACAGGAATGTGCATTTATCACTGATGAAATGACACAGGGAGCATTTGAAGAGAAACTGGCTCAGACCGGAGATCAGGTACTTGCAAAGATTCGAGTTAAAGATTGATAAACTGACAGATTTCGTGTATCATATAGTGTGCCTGATAAGGTGGACACTGATACAATACTTCAGATAAATATTTGTACAGTGATTACTGTAAACAGAACAGGAAAGGGAAGATATGAGAATCTTCTCTTTCCTGTAAACTTATTATGGAGGAAGTAAAACAATGTTGATTGTCAAGAAATTTGGCGGTACATCGGTTGCAAATAAAGAGCGTATCTTTAATGTTGCCAACCGCTGTATAGAAGAGTACAGAAAAGGAAATGACGTGGTTGTCGTTCTGTCCGCAATGGGGAAATATACGGATGAACTGATCACTATGGCAAGGGATGTCAATGAGAAACCGCCGAAAAGAGAGATGGATATGCTCTTTACCATCGGAGAACAGATGTCTGTTGCACTGATGGCAATGGCGATGGATAAACTGGGAGTTCCTGCGGTTTCCCTGAATGCTTTTCAGGTTTCCATGCATACGACAAGCAGTCATGGAAATGCACGTTTAAAAAGAATTGATACAGAGCGTATCAGAAGAGAGCTGGACAGCAAAAAGATTGTAATAGTTACCGGCTTCCAGGGAGTTGACAAGTATGATGATTATACGACTCTTGGAAGAGGCGGTTCTGACACAACAGCGGTTGCTCTTGCGGCTGCTCTTCATGCAGATGCCTGTGAAATCTATACAGATGTAGATGGTGTTTACACAGCAGATCCGCGTAAGGTTCCGAAAGCAAGAAAGCTCAAAGAGATCACTTACGATGAAATGCTTGACCTTGCGACTCTCGGGGCAGGTGTGCTTCACAACCGTTCTGTGGAGATGGCGAAGAAATATGGTGTGCCGCTTGTGGTACGTTCAAGTTTAAACAACAGTGAAGGAACTGTGGTAAAGGAGGAAGTTACAGTGGAGAGAATGTTGATCAGCGGTGTTGCGCTGGATACAGATGCAGTGAGAATTGCGGTAATCGGATTAAAGGATGAGCCGGGTGTAGCTTTTAAATTATTTGATACCCTTGCGAAGAAGAATATTAATGTAGATGTGATCCTGCAGTCTATCGGACGTGCGGGCAGAAAGGATATTTCTTTCACAGTCGATGGAAATGATCTGGATGATGCAGTTGCAGTTCTGGATGCAAATCAGGCAAGACTTGGATTTGCAGAGCTTCATTCTGAGAGAAATATTGCGAAGCTTTCCATCGTAGGTGCAGGAATGATGAGTAATCCCGGAGTAGCTGCAAAGATGTTTGAGAGCCTCTATAATGAGGGCGTAAACATCAACATGATCTCTACATCCGAGATTCGTGTGACAGTTCTGATCAATGAAAAGGACGGCGTGCGCGCAATGAATGCAGTACATGATGCCTTTGGTCTGGCAGACTGATTTAGGAGAATTACATGACATCGAGACGTGAATTAAAAAACTATGCGAAGCAGGCCATGTCAGGAAAATATGGGATACTGATCTTGGCATTTGTTGCAGTTCAGGCGCTGGCCCTGATCAGCAGCATGATATCCTCGGCTTTATTTCCGGGAGAGGAAACAATTGATATTGTGCTGTCGTATGCATTTACATTTATTCTGACTCTGCTGATCAATGTGGTAGCGGCAGGTATGAATTATATGTATCTGAATATTGCCAGAGGGAAAGTATATTCATTAAATGACCTGTTTTATTTTTACAGACATCATCCGGACAGAGTGATCGTTGCCGGATTTTTTATGGCAGTACTGAATCTGCTTACCATGCTGCCCTATACGATTTACAGTAATGCGAATCTTCCGGGTGAAGATGCTTCTGTGGAGGTGCTGATCACCTGGCTGTATACAGGTGTTGTTCTGATGATCGTTGGAATGATTGTTTATCAGATTCTGGTCATTCCTCTGGAGATGACTTATTATATTCTGGCAGATAAGCCGGAATTGAAAAGTACAGAGGCTATGAAAGAGAGTCTGGAGATGATGCATGGAAACTTCGGAAGATATCTGATGCTGAAGATAAGCTTTATTCCATTGATGTTTCTTTCTGTTTTTACATTCTATATTGCACTCTTGTGGATATTTCCATATATGGCCATGACAGAAGTAATGTTCTATCGTGATCTGACAGGGGAGCTTAAAGTGCAGAAAGAGGAAGAAGAACGTGTGGCACGAGACTATGTAAATCCCATGTTTGACAGCTATTCACAGAGTGAACAGCCACAGGAAGATCAGACGCATCCGCAGCAGTTCTGGCGTGTGCCGGAAGAATCGGTTTCTTATGAAAACGAAGATGAACAGAATGTTACGGACAACACAGAAATGCAGAATGTTCAGGCAGATATGGATGATAAAAAAGAGCAGAATGATTCAGCACCAAAAGAAGAGGAAGAAGACAACGAACCGAAACCATGGGATGAATATTTTGACAGTCTGAAATAAAAATACAGTTTATTAAATTGAAGACCTTTTTGCTATGATAAGTATTATGATATCAGGGTTAAAATACCTTTTGGCCCTGACATCATATTATCAGAAGAAAAAGGTCTTTTCTATAGCAATTCAAGAAAAGAGAAAGGGTTTTTACGATTATGAATACAAATGAGATCAGTGGAAAGCGTCAATTGGAATTTTTGGCAGATTTTGATTATATCAGAGAGGCAGGAACTGCAGGAGAAGAAAAAGCAGCAGAAAGGATTCAGAAAACTCTGGACAGTTTTGGCGTGGAGAGTCATCTGGAAGAATTTTCTTTTGATACCTTTCAGATAAAAAAAGCAAAGCTGAAAGTAACAGAGCCATACACAAAAGAATACACAGTAACCGGATATGGAAGATGCGGAAACACAGCAGAGGACGGGCTGGAAGCACCATTTGCGTATGCAGAGAACGGTGATGATATCAGCCTTGCACATGTCAGCGGAAAGATTGTTATGGTAAATGATCCAGTGAGAAAAGATATGTACCGGAAGCTGGTGAAAGCCGGTGCTGTGGGATTCATCAGTATTGCAGGTTCTCCGTTAGATGAAGGCGTGGATCTGGTTCCACGTGCATACGCTCTGCCAAAGAATCTGCCGGGAGAAGAGAAAAAGGAAGCAGGAAGAGAAGCCGTCAATTATGATAACAGGATTCCTGGCGTAAGCATTCATTACAAAGATGCCATCGAACTGGTGACGAAGGGTGCATCTCAGGTATGTTTATCTGTAGAGCAGGAGACAGTAACATGTACATCCCGTAATGTAGTGGCACGTATCGAGGGGACAGATAAGGCAGAGGAAATCCTGACTCTGACTGCACATTATGATTCTGTTCCGGAGGGACCGGGGGCGTATGATAATATGTCCGGAGCAGCGATCATTATGGAACTGTGCAGATATTTCCATGCACACAGACCACGCAGAACAATGGAATTCATATGGTTTGGAGCAGAAGAGAAAGGTCTGCTGGGAAGTCAGAATTATATCAAAATTCATGAAAATGAACTTTCGGCACATCGTTTTAACATGAATGTAGATCTTGCCGGACAGCTTGTTGGCGGAACTGTGGCAGGGATCACCGGTGATGCGTCTGTCTGCAGTATACTCACATATATGGCTCATGAAATCGGTATCGGAATGTCAACGAAGAACCAGATATGGGGAAGTGATTCCAATACTTTTGCATGGAAAGGAATCCCTGCAATGACGCTGAACAGAGATGGGTTTGGCATGCATACCCGTCACGACACCATTGCACTGCTGTCAGACTGGTCACTGGAGAGAAGTGCAGTTCTGCTCGGCTATATTGCAGACAGACTGGGAAATATTGAAAGCTTTCCGTTTGAACGGAAAGTGCCGGAGGAATTTATTGCACAGCTTAATGAATATTTTGGGTAATTTACTTTTTATACGCTGTTATCCTGTGGGATTTTGACATATGCATGCCAAAATCCCGCACTTGACAAATCACTGCCAGATTGATACCCTATCACAAGAGCGTTTTTGATGATAAAAAATCAATCTGAATTCTGACAAGTGTGCCGACAAGTTGATTCTTGAAACAATCTTGCAGGATAAATTTTTTTATTTCAAGGCGGAGGAAGGAGGCGTAGCGGTGACTACGGCGACCGACGACAACGCGGAAATAAGAAATTTAGACGCAAGATTGTTCGAGAAATCAACTTGTTGGCACACAAGCAACAAGAGGAGAGAAACAAATAATGGATATTATTCAGGTAATCACACAGGAATTGAAGGTGGAGAAATGGCAGGTAGAAGCCGCAGTCAAATTAATTGACGAAGGCAACACCATCCCATTCATTTCCCGATACAGAAAAGAAGCAACAGGTTCCCTTAATGATGAGCAGCTTCGTGCACTCTTTGAGAGACTGACGTATCTGAGAAATCTGGAAGATAAGAAGAATCAGGTATTAAAGAGCATCGAAGACCAGGGCAAGCTGACTGAGGAACTGAAGAAACAGATTCTGGATGCCCAGACACTGGTTGTAGTAGAGGACTTATACAGACCATATCGCCCGAAACGTCGTACCCGTGCGACAATTGCCAAAGAGAAAGGGCTGGAACCACTGGCAGATATCATTCTTCTGCAGATGACAGACAAGCCGGTAGAAGAGGAAGCCAGGGCGTATGTCTCCGAAGAAAAGGGTGTTAAGAATGTTGCAGAAGCATTGAACGGAGCTAAAGATATTATTGCAGAGCGTATTTCCGATGAAGCAGACTATCGTATCTACATCCGTAACCTGACAACAAAGAACGGAAGTATTTCTTCCACAGCAAAGAATGCGGAAACTCAGTCTGTATATGAGATGTATTATGAATTCGAGGAGCCGGTCAGGAAACTGGCAGGACACCGTATTCTTGCGTTAAACCGTGGTGAGAAAGAGAAATTTATCACTGTTAAAGTAAATGCACCGGAGGAAGACATCCTTCGTTATTTGAATAAGAGAGTGATCAAAAAAGACAACCCGAATACAACTCCGATTCTGAAAGCAGTTGTAGAAGACAGTTACAAACGTCTGATCGGACCGGCTATCGAGCGAGAAATCCGCAGTGACCTTACTGATAAGGCAGAAGACGGCGCAATCCATGTATTCGGCAAGAATCTGGAACAGCTTCTGATGCAGCCTCCAATCGCAGGCAAAGTCGTACTTGGATGGGACCCTGCGTTCCGTACAGGCTGTAAGCTGGCAGTTGTAGATGCAACAGGTAAAGTTCTGGATACAACAGTTGTTTATCCCACAGCTCCGACTACTGAGAAAAAGATCCGTGCTGCCAAGGATACAGTGGAAGGTATGATCGAAAAATACGGTGTATCCCTTATTTCAGTAGGAAACGGTACAGCATGTCGTGAATCCGAGCAGGTGATCGTAGATATGCTCAAAGAAATCCCGGAAAAAAAGGTGCAGTATGTTATCACAAATGAGGCAGGAGCATCTGTGTATTCTGCAAGCAAACTGGCTACAGAGGAATTCCCGAATTTTGATGTAGGACAGAGAAGTGCGGCTTCCATTGCAAGACGTGTACAGGATCCGCTTGCAGAACTGGTTAAGATCGATCCGAAATCTATCGGTGTGGGTCAGTATCAGCATGATATGAACCAGAAGAAACTGGATGAAGCATTAAGCGGCGTTGTAGAAGACAGTGTAAATAAAGTTGGTGTAGATTTAAATACAGCATCTGCATCTCTGCTTGAGTATATTTCCGGTATCAGCAAAGCAATTGCCAAAAATATCGTAGCTTACAGAGAAGAGAACGGTCAGTTTACAGACAGAAAAGAACTTCTCAAAGTAGCGAAATTAGGACCGAAGGCATTTGAACAGTGTGCAGGTTTCATGCGTATTTCCGGTGGAAAGAATCCTCTGGATGCAACAAGTGTACATCCTGAGAGCTACGAAGCAGCATCTGCACTTCTTTCAAAACTTGGATATAAGCCAAATGATGTTGTGGCAGGAAATCTCCTTGGACTTTCCCTGCAGGTAAAAGACTATAAGAAGATGGCAGCAGAACTGGGAATCGGTGAGATCACACTTCGTGATATTGTAAAGGAACTGGAGAAACCGGCCCGTGATCCTCGTGATGACATGCCGAAACCGATCCTTCGTTCAGACGTTCTTGAAATGAAAGATCTGAAAGAAGGAATGGTGCTGAAGGGAACTGTCCGTAATGTTATTGATTTCGGTGCATTTGTAGATATCGGTGTACATCAGGACGGTCTGGTGCACATTTCCGAGATGACAGAGAGATTTATCAAACATCCTCTGGAAGCGGTGAGTGTAGGGGATATCGTAGATGTAAGAGTAATCGGAGTTGATATGAAGAAAAAACGTATCAGCTTATCCATGAAAGGATTAAATAAATAACATCAATAAAACAGGGATTGCCACTGCAGACCGGATATCTGCAGGAGTGATCCCTGTTTTTTGGGGTACTGCTGTCTGCAGTAACAGTTATTCTGTTTCCCGGTGTGATGTGAGGTGTTCTTCAAGACTGCGTGCTGCAATGCTCTGTGGCCTTTTTACATTGCGGATCAGACAAATCTTTCGTTCAGGAAGAGGCTCTTCAATGGGAATCTGGACGATTTTCCCTTGAGCAATATGTTCAGCAGCAAGCTCTTCAGGGAAGAATCCGATTCCCAGGTTGTGCTGCACCATAGGGAAGATTTGGTCAGTAGTTGCCACTTCCATATCAGGTGAGAAGGGAAGGTTATGGCGCATAAAATACTGTGTATATAATTCTCTTGTACTGCTTCCGGGAGCAATCCCGATCAGAGGGATATCCTGCAGATCCTGAAGACAGTGTTTGTTGGAAGCTGTTTCCGCATATTCCTCTCCGCCTATAAGGATCTCGCGGAAAGAATAGAGGGGAATTCTCTGAAGCGGTTTTTTCAGGGCGACAGGTGTGGTAACTACTGCAAAGTCTACCAGACCGTTTTCCAGTGCCTGAACTGCCTGTGGTGTGGAATGATTAGAAATCCTCAGCTTTACATGTGGATAACGGTGATGAAAGACTTCCAGTTCGTTCAGCAAGAATAAACGCAGTGCGATTTCACTGGCACCAATATTTACAAGTCCGCTTTCCAGACCTTTATCTTTGAGAAGTTCATTTTCTCCTGATACAAGCTGTTCTATTGCAATTGATACATGTTCAAAAAGTCTTTCTCCTTCAATGGTCAGCTGTACTCCGCGATTGGAACGGATAAAAAGTTTACATCCCAGTTCATTCTCCAGAATGTTCATACACCGGGTAATGTTAGGCTGATTGTTTCCCATAACGTCGGCTGCTTTGGAAAAACTCTTATACTGGGCAACATAGTAAAAAATACGATAATAATCAAGAATCATGATACAGTCGGCTCCTTATGCTATATAAAAATAGAATATCTGATATAGAAAAATAACGTTTGTATATCAATGTGTGAATCAGTATAATACGACTGGGTCAAAAAATCAATATAAAAGTCCTGACAATAGGACGGAGACCAAAAGGGAAGGGAGATTACCGAATATGACAACAGCAAATAAGACAATTAAGATTAATGACGTAGAGGCAGCAAAGAAACTGGTCTGTGCGGCAGTCAGATGTCCATTTGATATTGACATTGTATCTAAAGGAAAAATTTTTATTGATGCCAAATCTATTCTCGGAGTATTAAGCCTTGATGTGGAAGAACCTCTGGAACTTAAATATGATGGTTATGATGAGGATTTTGAATCAGTGATAGCAGGTCTGGCATGTTAAGATTAAAGAAAGGAATTCGCAGGTGCAGATGACATCTACAAATCTTCTATATATTTATGTGATTATCATTAATGTAGTCACATTTTTTATCTATGGCTTGGATAAAAGCAGGGCAAAAGCCGGACAGTGGCGCATACCGGAAGCGCAGCTGATATTTCTGGCGGTGATCGGAGGGTCGGTGGGAGCTCTGGCCGGTATGAAGGTATTTCATCATAAAACAAGAAAGCCGAAATTTAAGACAGGAGTTCCAGCGATACTGATTATTCAACTAATTATTTATTTTCTGTTTTCGGGAAATGAGGGTATTATTCTGCGCTTATAGCAATCCTTATAAATAATGCATATTGATTTTAGCTCATCAGAGCGTGAAATCCTGTGTCAGTAAAGCGGATATATTGTCCGCTTTCTTTTTTTGCCCGAATAAAATTGATTGTTACAGAGAATGAGGTATGTTATGCTACTCTTATATGAGAATTGCGGAATCTGCAAAGCAGCGGAGTAATTCGTAGATATCAAGTCAGGGGAAAGACATCTTTTAACCCTGATATTATATGAAAAGCTGCCTGTTAAATGAAAGAAGGGCAGAAAAATAATACATGACAAAAATATAAGAGAGCAGGTGAAAAATATTGGACCAGGAAATTCAGGAGGCAAAAAGTTTATATTACAGCTATAAGCAGTATTTTTCAGACTATCTTCCGGCTTTGACGAAACTGGGACTGAAAGTAGTAATGGCATTGCTGGTATTTGTGGGCGGGCGCAAAGTGATCCAGTGGTTTGTTTCTTTCATAAAGAAGTCCATGGAGCGTGCGTCTGTAGACAAAGGTGTGATCCAGTTTACAGGGTCGCTGTTGAGAATTGTACTTTACATTTTGCTGGTATTTAGCATTGCCACTCATTTTGGTGTAAGGGAATCCTCTATTGCAGCACTGCTTGGTACTGCTGGTGTAACGGTAGGTCTTGCATTGCAGGGCGGTCTTGCAAATATCGCGGGCGGGATCATGCTTCTGATCTTTAAACCATTTCAAGTGGGGGATTATATCATTATCGCACAGCAGAATGGGTGCGAAGGAACTGTATACAAAATAGAAATCTGTTATACAACTCTGATTTCCATAGATAACAAACACATTGTAATCCCAAATGGAACGCTGTCCGGCAGCATTATTACAAATGTAACTGCCAGAGATCTTCGTAAGCTGGAGATCAAAGTAGGAATTTCTTATGATTCAGACATTAAGAAAGCAAAAGCAATCCTGGAAGAAATCCTTCATAATGATGAAGATACGAAAGACGACCAGGGAATGGTGGTGTTTGTAGATGAGCTTGGAGAGAGCGCAGTGGTCATGGGCCTGCGTGTGTGGGTGGCTACGGAGAAATACTGGCCTGCCAGGTGGCGGCTTAATGAACTGATCAAAGAAGCGTTTGATGCAAACGGAATTGAAATCCCGTACAATCAGCTGCAGGTTCATGTGAAGAAACAGATATGATAACAACATAAGTCCTCTGAACCAACTATAAGGTTTAGAGGACTTATTGTTTGTACAGATTATAGCCAAATAATACCAAACAAGAATAAATAATCCTTAATTTATAGTAATTTATACCAATTTCATTGTCAGATATTGGTATAATACCACCAAAATAATATAAAATACGACAAAATAATTGACAATAGGACAACAGATTGCTATACTGGAGTCAAGTTAAACAACTAAGTGTTTTTATGAAGATGCAAAGGCGCATGTAAGTAAATGGATTGCTGCACGATTTTTATACATTGCAAAGACGCAAAAATATAAAAACACTTTTTTTGTACCCAAAATTAACTTCGTGATTGTAACTAAGTAACAATGTACAGAAAGAAAAGGAGAGAAAACTATGAAAATGTACAAAAAAGTTATGGCAGCAGCTCTTGCAGGAGTAATGACAGTTTCCATGTCCGCTACAGCATTTGCAGCAGATGATGACGGCTATATTCTCAAAGCCACAAATGAAGATTCCAAATCATCCGACAATGATCTGGTGATCGCAATCGAAGGAAGCGTAAGCTCCATGGACCCGGCAAACATTCCGGATACAAACGCAATCTCTGCTACACGTGGTGTATATGAGACACTGGTTTCTTTTGATGAGAACCAGGAATTAACAGGCAAACTTGCTGAATCATGGGAAGTTTCCGATGACTCTCTTACTTATACTTTCAAACTTCGTCAGGGCGTTAAATTCCAGGACGGAACAGACTTCAATGCAGCAGCAGTTAAAGCAAACTATGATCGTGTAGTTAACAAAGACAACAACCTTCGTCAGAGAAGAACATTTATCGTAACTAACGAAGACGGATCTGAAACACCTCGTGTAGACAGCATTGAAACACCGGATGATTACACACTGGTTATCAAACTGACACAGGCATGGGCGCCATTTATCAACCGTCTGACACAGTTCTGTATCATCAGTCCTGCAGCTCTTGAAGAGTATGGCAATGATATTATGAATCATCCATGCGGAACCGGCCCATATGTATGTACAGAATGGGAAGAGGGAGACCACACAAGCTTTAAGCGCAATGATGATTACTGGGGAGACAAACCGGGCGTTGACACTGTAACAATCAAAGAGGTTCCGGAAGCGGGTGCACGTACAGCTATGCTTCAGACAGGTGAAGCAGACTTCATCTATCCTACACCGTCTGACCAGATTGAAGCAATCAAAGGAACAGACGATGTAAACATTCTTACAACAGACTCCAACATCATGAGATATGTAACTCTGAACATGGATCTGGAACAGCTTTCTGATGTAAAAGTACGTCAGGCTATGAACTATGCGATCGACAAAGATGCATACATCCAGTTAATGTATTCCGGATACGGAAAACCAGCTACATCTGTAGTTCCATCTATCATCGGCGGATATGAAGAGCAGGAAGCTTACACATATGATGTAGACAAAGCAAAAGAACTTATGAAAGAAGCCGGATACGAAGACGGATTCAAACTTACTCTGTGGGGCGATAACACAACACAGGAAATCAAAGGTATGACATTTATTTCCCAGCAGCTTGCTCAGATCGGTATCGAAGTTGACGTTCAGCCAATGGAGCCTGCAACTGTAAGTGACAAGATTTATGTTGACAAAGAAGATGCTGAGATCAATATGTGGTATGTAAACTGGTCTGCATCTGACTTCACAATGGATGGTTCTTTACGTTCCCTGCTTTACAGCACAATGTGCCCTCCTACAAGTGCAAACACAGCATATTTCAACGATGCTGATTTTGATAAAGATATGGATGAAGGTCTTGCAACAGCTAACGAAGAAGAACAGGCTAAATACTATAGCGATGCTCAGAAGATCGCATGGGAAGCATGCCCATGGTTATTCCTTGGCAATGACCAGATCATCTATTCTACAAAATCTTATCTGTCTGGCGTATATGTATCTCCGGATGGAGCATTTAACTTCGCAAATGCAACTTTAGCACAGTAGTAATTTGTTTGAGAACAGGCTGCGAAGAACATAAATCTGGCTGCCTGATCTGAAATTGCAGCAATTCCATAAAAATACTGCCGATACAGCAGTGTGAATACAGGACAAGGATGTTCAAACCGGAGAACTGCCATAAGATTCACTATGGCAGTTCTCCGACTATAAAGCATCAAATATAAACAACAGGTAAGAAAATGATAAGGAGGAAAAATATGGGACGTTATTTAGGTAAACGTTTGATAAGCACGATCCCGCTGCTTCTGGTTATCTCATTCGTAGTATTTATGTTTATCCATATGATTCCCGGTGATCCGGCAAGACTGGTAGCCGGTCAGGATGCAACAAAGGAAGATGTGGCAGTTGTACGTGAACAGCTGGGACTGGATGAGCCACTACTTGTACAGTATGGCAAATATATGAAAGGTCTTTTTACAGGAGATCTGGGAAGCTCTATCAAAAACGGTAAAACCGTAGTAGAGACAATCGCACCAAGACTGAAACCAACTATCATGCTGACATTCTCATCCATGATATGGGCTGCGATCATCGGTATTGCGATCGGTATCATCGCTGCCGTATTTCATGGCAGAATTCTTGATTATGTAGGTATGATCATAGCAATCGCAGGTATATCTGTTCCAAGTTTCTGGTTAGGTCTGGAATTAATCCAGCTTTTCTCAGTAAGCCTGGGATGGCTTCCAACCAGTGGACTGGAAACCTGGAAGAGCTATATTCTTCCATCACTTACAATGGGAGCAGGAATCATGGCCGTACTTGCCAGATTTTCCAGATCTTCCATGCTTGAGACCATGCGTGAGGACTATGTGCGTACCGCACGTGCCAAAGGTCTTTCTGAATCACTGGTTGTTATGCGCCATGCATTTAAGAACTCTCTGATCGAGATCGTAACAGTAGCCGGACTTCAGATCGGTGGTCTCCTTTCCGGATCTGTTATGGCAGAGACAGTATTCTCCATTCCCGGACTTGGACGTCTTCTGGTAGACTCCATCCAGATGAGAGATTACAAAGTTGTTCAGGCATTACTGCTGTTCTTTGCTACAGAATATATCCTGATCAACCTGATCGTAGATGTTCTTTATGGCGTGATTAACCCAAGAGTACGTTATGAGTAGAGGAGGAGAGAAGATGGCAGATAAGAACACAACATCAAACATTAACCTTGCTGCTGCCGAAGAACTCCCTAAGGCACAGAGCAAGTTCAAAGAATTTGTCAAGAAATTCATGAAGAGAAAAACAGCAGTGATTTCTCTGGCATTTATAGTTTTTATTATCTTAATGGCGATCATTGGACCATATGTAGTTCCGTATGATCCGCAGGCACCGGATTACACAGCTATGATGCAGGGGCCAAGCGCAGCCCACATTTGGGGAACCAATGAATACGGACAGGATGTTTTCTCCCGTCTGATGGTTGGTACCAGACTTTCTCTTACATGCGCGCTGACAGCGACGATCATTGGTACGGCTATCGGTGTTGTTCTCGGACTGATCGCAGGTTTCTACGGCGGAATTATCGATGCCCTGATTATGAGATGCTGTGATGTACTTTTCGCTTTCCCTGATATCCTGCTGGCTATCGCAGTTGTTGCCATCATCGGACAGGGTATGGTAAACGTTATGATCGCAGTTGCGGTATTTACAGTGCCGTCCTTCGCACGAATCATACGAAGCGCGACGATTTCCGTAAAGCAGGCTCCTTATGTAGAGGTTGCCCGTTCCCTGGGATGTTCAAACACAAGAATCCTGTTTGTACATATTTTCCCTGGTACGATCCAGTCTATGATCGTTAACTTTACCATGCGTGTAGGCACTGCAATCCTTGCTGCATCATCCTTAAGCTTCCTGGGATTCGGTGCAAATGTTACAGAGCCTGACTGGGGTTCCATGCTTTCCACAGGACGTAACTATCTGAATACAGCTCCTCACATGGTACTGTTCCCTGGTATTCTGATCTTCCTTACAGTTCTGGCATTCAACCTGCTGGGCGACGGTCTCAGAGATACCCTGGATCCAAAGATGAACTAGGAGGAAGAAACCATGGCAGAAAAATTATTAGAAGTAAAAAACCTCCGTACGGAGTTTAAAAGAGATAAAACATGGGTGACAGCAGTTAATAATGTAAGTTTCTCCATTCAGCCAGGTGAGATTCTTGGTCTGGTAGGAGAGTCCGGATGCGGTAAATCCGTAACCTCCCTTTCCATTATGAAACTTCTGGCACGTAACAGTAAGATTTCCAACGGTGAGATCCTGCTTAATGGCAAGGATCTTCTCAAAGAAGATAAAAAAGGCATGAGAAAGATCAGAGGACGTGAAGTTGCCATGATCTTCCAGGAGCCGATGAACTCTCTGAACCCATGTATGAGAATTGAGAAACAGCTGACAGAAGCAATCCTGCTCCATAACAATTTCTCAAAAGAAGAAGCGCACAACAGAGCATTCGAAGTACTGAAATCAGTAGGTATCCCTGAACCGGATATGACATTAAAGAGTTATCCGCACCAGCTTTCAGGCGGTATGTGCCAGCGTGTTATGATTGCTATGGCAATGTCCTGTGAGCCGGAGCTTCTTATTGCGGATGAGCCGACTACAGCCCTTGACGTTACCATTCAGGCACAGATCCTGGAGCTGATGGAGGACATCAGGGCAAAGAAGAATACAGGTATTCTGATGATCACACATGACCTTGGTGTTGTTGCTGAAATGTGTTCCAGAGTTGTTGTTATGTATGCCGGCCGAATTGTAGAAGAAGCGCCTGTGCAGGAACTTTTTGCAGATCCGAAACATCCATATACACAGGGGCTGATTGGTTCTGTACCGAAACTTGGAAGTGGTGTGGAATCTCTTCCGTCCATTCCGGGAAGCGTACCGGATCTGTCCGTAATGCCGAAAGGATGTAAGTTTGCACCGAGATGTAAATATGCAATGGATATCTGTCATCAGCAGGAGCCGGAGCTTGCAGATATCAACGAAGCAGGCACCAGAAAATGCAGATGCCATCTGCTCAACAAAACTGGAAAGGAGGCGTAACCTGTGAGCGAGCCGTTATTATCAGTAAAGAATATGAAGAAAACATTCCAGGCAAACGGAGGAATGTTCAGCAAGAAGAAATTTGTCCATGCTGTAAATGATGTATCATTCGATATCTATCCGGGTGAAACTTTCTCTCTGGTAGGTGAGTCCGGATGCGGGAAATCTACGACAGGTAAACTGATCGATCATCTGATCACACCGGATTCCGGTGAGATCTGGTTTGAAGGAAAAGAAATCTCCAGACTTTCCGAGAAAGAAATGCGTCCGCTGCGTTCTGATATTCAGATGGTTTTCCAGGATCCGTACGGTTCCCTAAATCCGAGAATGAAAGTTCAGGATCTCATCGGTGAGCCACTTCTGATCCACACAAATATGAGTGCAGGAGAGCGTCTTAAGAAAGTACATGAACTTCTCGGCACTGTAGGATTAAGTCCGTCTCATGGAGAGCGTTATCCACATGAATTCTCTGGTGGTCAGCGCCAGCGTATCGGAATTGCCAGAGCACTGACAGTGCAGCCAAAGCTGATCATTGCAGATGAACCGGTATCTGCCCTTGATGTTTCTATCCAGGCGCAGGTATTAAATCTTCTGCAGCAGTTACAGAAAGACTTTAATCTTACCTATCTGTTCATTTCCCATGACCTGAGTGTCGTTGAGATGATTTCAGACAGGATCGGTGTTATGTATCTGGGTACGATCGTAGAGACAGCTCCGAAGAAAGAACTGTATGCAAACCCGAGACATCCATATACAAGAGCACTTCTTTCCGCAGTTCCGATCCCGGATCCGGAAGTGAAGAAAGAGCGTATTACATTAAAAGGTGATCTTCCAAGTCCGAGTAATCCGCCAAGCGGATGTCTGTTCCATACACGCTGCCCACATTGTACAGAAAAATGTAAGACACAGGTGCCGACACCTGTTGAAATTGCACCGGGTCATATTGTAAAATGTCATTATCCAAAACTTACAGAATAGGAATTCCGAAATAACAATATTACACCTGAAGATGAACAGTGAAGAAAACAGGATTCACTGAAAGATACAGGTTATCATGAATGGATGAGGAAAGAGGGGGCTATGTTTACTGAGGAAAGACAAAGCGCAATAGAGAAATGCCTTCGTGAAAACGGAAAAGTCAAGGTTAAGGAATTAAGTGAGATGTTTCAGGTCACAGAAGATTGTATTCGAAAAGATCTTAAGATTCTTGAAAATGTCGGTAAGTTAAAGAGGACCTATGGCGGCGCAATCCTTTCACAGGATTATCCGTTGAAGAGAGACGTAGTAGACAGACGCCAGTTTAACCTTGACAAAAAGAGAACAATTGCAGCCAAAGCATTTAAACTGATCAAGAATAACGAAACGATTTTCCTTGATATTTCTACCACAAATATTGAACTGGCAAAGCTTCTTGCTGCGTCAAATATGCGTGTGGTAGTGGTAAGTAATATGATAGATATCCTGCAGATCCTTGCCACAAATCCATCCATTACCGCAATCGGTACAGGGGGAACAATGTACCAGACAGTAAACGGATTTATGGGAGCTGCAACGATAGAAGTGATCAAACAGTATAGCTTTGACCGTGCATTTATAGGAAGCTGCGGTGTGGATATGACTGATTGTGCAATTACTACATTGGGGGTAGAGGACGGATTGACAAAGAAAGCAGCCGTGCACAGCAGCAGACATAAATATGTTGTTATGGAAAGGGATAAATTCTATTTCAATGATTCCTATAAATATGCATACTTCGATGATATCAGCGGAATTGTTACGGATGAATTTCCAGATGATACGATCGTGAGTACACTGGAGAGAGCCGGGGTGAAATTGTTCTGATGCAGGTAAGTCTTCGGGGGACTTATCTGATCTGGTTAAATCAGTCAGCAGAAAGGATGATCTGTCTGGCTTAAATGAAAAAAGATGGAGGCAAGTACGTGAAAGAATATATTTTGGAAGCCTGTGTAGATTCTGTAGAATCTGCTATGGCAGCGGTTGAAGGAGGCGCAGACAGACTGGAACTTTGCGGTAACCTGATCATCGGCGGAACCACTCCGGGACCGTGGCTTTTTGATGAAATAAGAAAGCGTTCGGATATCAGGATCCATGCTCTGATCCGTCCGCGTTTTGGAGATTTCTGCTATACAGATGCAGAATTTTCCATGATAAAGCATGCAGTGGAAGATTTCAGGAAAATGGGTGCCGAAGGTGTTGTATTTGGGGTGCTGAGGCCGGATGGCACATTAAACATGGAACAGATGAAAGAGCTGATGGAGGCGGCAGGGGATATGTCGGTGACTCTTCACAGAGCTTTTGATGTATGTGTGGATCCAATAGAAACAATGGAACAGGCAATCTCACTGGGAATCAATACGATCCTTACTTCAGGTCAGCGTAATGTATGTCTGCAGGGGGCAGATCTGCTGAAGGAACTGGTAGAGAAGAGTCAGGGACGTATCACGATCCAGGCAGGAAGCGGCGTGGGAGCAGAAGTGATCCGCCAGCTTTATCCGCTTACAGGAGTCAGGGCTTATCATATGACCGGAAAGAGAGTCATTGACAGTGAGATGCAGTTTCGCAAGGATGGGGTCAATATGGGACTTCCGATGCTGAGTGAATATGAGATATGGCGTACGGATGTAGATAATATCCGTGCCGCAAAGAAAGTTCTGGAGGAATTATAATGGCAGAACCGAGAGTTTTTTTAAAAGAGAACAGGGGCCGAATTGAAGAGAACTACCTGGAGCAGGCAAAAAACCTGCCCCGGGTTTTTGCGCCTGTAGACGAAAAATTACAGAAATGTACAGAGGAAGTGGCACTTGCATGTAAATATTTATATGCGTTTATGCCGTACAGTGACATTGGCAATTATCCGTTTGAAGTATTTCTGGACTATGCGGAGAATGGTGTGAGGCTCTGGAAAGAGAATCCACAGGTTGCAGATCTTCCGGAAGAAATCTTCCTGAATTATGTGCTGTTTCACAGAGTAAATGAGGAAGAGATCGCACAGTGCAGAACTTATTTCCGCACAGAGATCGGAAGCAGAATACAGGGAATGAACTTCAGAGAAGCAGCGTTAGAAGTGAATTACTGGTGTGCCGAAGAAGCTACTTATCATTGTACAGATGACCGTACTTTATCTGCGATTTCTGTATACCGCAGAGGAAATGGCAGATGTGGTGAAGAGTCTGTATTCACTGTAAATGCACTGCGAAGCGTAGGCGTACCTGCCCGTCAGGTATATGCGCCGAAGTGGTCTCACTGCGATGACAATCACGCCTGGGTAGAGATCTGGTGTGACGGTAAATGGTACTTCCTCGGAGCCTGTGAGCCTGAAGAAATCCTGAATAAAGGATGGTTTACAAACGCTTCTTCCAGAGCAATGATGATCCATTCACGTGTGTTTGACACTAAGATACCAGAAGGCGAGGTGATCGGCACAGATGGTATGGTGACCATGCTGAATGAATTGAAGAGGTATGCAGTAACCAAAGAAATTACAGTAACAGTAAAGGATGCGCAGGGGTTACCCACAGAGAAAGCTGAGGTTTCCTTTGAGGTACTGAACTATTCAGAGTATGCACCGATCGCAGAGAAGAAAACAGACAGTAAGGGAACTGCCAGACTGACAACAGGACTTGGAAGTCTGCATATTTCCGCAAGAATGTGTTCTGACGGCGAGTGGTTCTATGCGGAAACAGTTATGAATACTGAGAAAGAAGATAACTGTGAAATTTGTCTGGTACCGCAGGATAAAAGAAATGACGGCGAATCAGAAAAGTGGACAGCAGCAGATATATTTGCTCCTCATGATGCACCTGTAAACACAGACATGCCGACTCCGGAACAGAAGGCGAAGGGAAATAAGCGTCTGGCAGCAGCCAATGCACACAGAGAGCAGAAAGTAAGAAACTGGTCAAATCCGGAATGTGAACGTTTCCTGGAAAAAAAGGTAAACAGGATAGAAGAAGCCATTGCTGCCTCATACAGAGAAGATCTCCTGAGGGTTCTCACAGAGAAAGACAGAACTGACTGTATCAGTGACGTTCTGGAGGAACACCTGGAGCTGTCGATCCCATATCATGGTATGATGAAAAAGGATACCTTTGTATCTTATGTGTTAAATCCAAGAGTAGATGATGAAGTTCTTCAGAAATACAGAAGAGAGATTAAGAAGCATTTTTCCAGAGCTGAGAAACAGGAGCTGAGAGATGATCCTTCCAGAATCTGGAATCTGATCGAGAAGGCAATTGTTTCCAGACCGGAGAAAGAGCGTTCCAGTGTGATCACAACACCGGCAGGATGCATAAGGACCTGTACAGGAAGCTTCCTGTCAAAGAAAATCCTGTTTGTTGCAATAGCGAGAACCCTTGGAGTAGCGGCAAGACTGAATCCACATGATCGTTCTATGGAATATATGGAAAACGGAAGATTCGTTCCTGTGCTTGCAAGAACAGAGAAGAACTGTACTCTGATCCTGAAAGCAGGAGAGACTGTACAGTGGAAATATTTCCAGAACTGGAGTATTGCAAAACTGGAGAATGGAAGATATACATCACTGAAACTGGGAGCAGAGAATTTCGAAGATCAGATCCTGAATCTGCCGTTGGAATCCGGAAACTACAGGATTCTTACTTCAAACAGACTTCCAAATGGAAATATGTTTGCAAATGAATATCATTTTGAAATTCAGCCCGGAGAGACAAAGGAGATCGAGCTGGTACTCAGGGAAGCAGATCTGGAGGATATGCTGGAGAATATTTCCATGCCGGAATTCATGCTGAAAACTGAGGATGGTACAGAAGTGAAAGCATCTGATCTTACAGCAGACGGAAAACATATCCTTATGTTTCTGGAAGAAGAAAAAGAGCCTACTGAGCATATTTTAAATGAAATGATGGAGCAGGAAGAGGCTTTCGCAGGATATGCAGAGCAGATTATTTTTGTAGTGAGAAGCAAAGAAGCACTGGAGACACCGACACTGTCCAAAGCACTTGCAAAGTTAAAAAATATTCAGATTTATTATGATGATTTCTCAGAGATTATCAATACTCTGGGAAGGCGTATGTACGTAGATCCGGACAAACTTCCGCTGATTATTGTGACGAATGGAACCCTGAATGGGATTTATGCGACCAGCGGTTACAATGTAGGAACCGGGGATATGCTGCTTAGATTAATGTAACAGAGCGATAAATAAGATGCCCGGAGATGACACCTGTGAGCATCTTCTGGTATTGCCGGATTACATTATTGTATAGATGTAAAGGATTGGATATTGAATTTGCATTTACATAAAGGAGATAAAAATCATGTATCAGTTTAACAGAAAAGAATATGAAGAACGTATGAAATGGTATCAGGATGCCCGTTTCGGAATGTTTATCCACTGGGGATTATATTCTATTCCTGCAAGAGGAGAATGGGTACGCAGTACAGAGGAGATGCCTGAGGAAGAATACCTTCCGTTTATGAAAGAATTTGATGCCAGAGACTATAATCCGAAACAGTGGGCAAAAGAGGCAAAGGCAGCAGGTATGAAATATGTGGTTCTGACTGCAAAACACCATGATGGTTTCTGTTTATTTGACAGTAAATACACAGATTATAAAGTTACCAATACACCTGCAGGAAGAGATCTGATCAAAGAATATGTGGAAGCTCTTCGCGAAGAAGGTCTGAAAGTCGGTCTGTATTTCACCTTACTTGACTGGCATCATCCGGACTATCCTCATTACGGAGACCGCATCCATCCTATGAGAAACCATCCGGAATGCAGTAATGAAAACAGAGATTTTTCTCGTTATATAGAGTATATGTACAATCAGGTGGAAGAGGTCTGCACAAATTATGGAAAAATCGATATTATGTGGTTTGACTTTTCCTATGACGATATGCGGGGCGAGAAATGGGGAGCAACCAGACTGATAGATATGGTCCGCAGATTACAGCCGGGAATCATCATTGATAACCGTCTGGAAGTCAGTGGTGAGGGAAGAGGATCTCTGTATGAATGCGATCCGACACCGTATCATGGCGATTTTATAAGCCCGGAACAGATCATCCCGCCGGAAGGAATCTGCGACAAAGAAGGGAATCCGATGGTATGGGAAGCATGCTTCACCATGAACAATAACTGGGGCTACTGTGCAAATGACCACTATTACAAACCTGCTTCCATGCTGATCAAGAAGCTGGTAGAGTGTGTTTCCAAAGGTGGAAATATGATCCTGAATGTAGGACCTGATGCGAAAGGTAAATTCCCGAAAGAATCCTCCGCGATCCTGGCGGAAATCGGACGCTGGATGGATAAGAACCATGACAGTATCTATGGATGCGCTCCGGCAGCAGATATCCCGAAACCGGATTACGGACGTATCACCAGAAATGGAAACAAGTATTATGTCCATATTTATGAGAATACATTAGGACCACTGCCGCTGATTGGATTTGATAAGAATAAGATTGTGAAAGTACGTGCCCTGGATGACGGACATGAAGTGCCAATCTCTACTTTATGGGTGCACAGCGATTATCCGGATATCGCATTTGTTGACCTTGGTCCGGATCCTGTACTGCCGGATCCTGTAGACTATGTGCTGGAAGTGGAGATGGCTGAATAAAGCTATAGAATACAAAAAAGCTGCCGTATGGCAGCTTTTTTGTATTTCTTAACCGAATTGAGATGCAGGTGTCTGCCTGGTTCAGCATCGGTTTCTCTTGTTTACGAAATAATTCAGAATCCCACCGCCTACGATAATAACAAGTGCAACAGCAACAACACGTTTCGCTGCTTCCTGCGGCATCTGGCTTTTGGAACCGATGGAATCGGAATAGAAAGTCAGGGTATAATTGATCTCATGAGGGGTACCCATGGCGGTAGTGTCTGCGATTACCGGCATGCTCTCATCCATAATGGTAACCGGGATCTGGAATTCAGAATTCGTTCCCTCCTCATTGACAGGGAGATATTTTTTACCGTCAACGATCATGTAGTCATAATTAGAACTGCTCCACTGGATATCGGCAGTTACTTCGCCGTTTTTCACAGTGATCAAAGTCGGTGAAGTGACACTGGCTTTGCCGCTTCCGCCTTCCAGCTCTACCTGGATGGAATACTCCCCATCTTCTTTATCAAGAGTGAAAGCCTGTGCAGCAGGAACAGAAGTCCATACTGACAGACAGCAGATCAAAGCTGCCAGAACTGCAAAAATCTTTCTCATATTTCTTTCCTCACTTAAATTCGATAATTTTCATCATCCCACAATTGAAATTAATTGTCAATACTTTGTTGAAAAAGTTATCCTGTTTTAGTATAATAAAAAGTACTGTCCGCACGCAACATCATTGAGAACGTAGTGAACAGTGAGCACAATAAATGAATATCTGTGAATTGCTTTGCTGCGAAGCAGCTCCTGCAATTCTGATATCATAAAAATGTATATGCAAATCACAGGAGGATATGGTAATGAGAGGAATTTTATACGGAGTAGGAGTTGGCCCCGGAGATCCGGAACTTATGACATTAAAGGCAGTGCGCCTGATCAAAGAGAATGATATTATTGCAGTACCGGGCGCAGAGGTGCGTGAAACAGTTGCATATAAGATCGCAGTGCAGGCAGTACCTGAGCTTGCAGACAAAGAACTTCTGCCAATCTATATGCCAATGACACACGATAAGGCAGAACTGGAACTGAACCATGAAAAAGGAGCCAAGGCGCTGGAAGCAGCACTTGATACAGGTAAGAATGTAGTATTTCTGACACTTGGAGATCCGACTATCTATTCAACATTTTCATATGTGCAGAAGAGAGTAGAAGCAGATGGATATGAGACAAGACTGGTAAGCGGCATCACTTCCTTCTGCGCAACAGCAGCACGCCTGAATATCCCGCTTACAGAGTGGAACCAGCCTCTTCATGTACAGCCTGCAGTTCACCGCCTTGACAGTGAACTTGATCAGCCGGGAACCTATGTACTGATGAAATCAGGCAGAAAAATGAATCAGGTAAAGGAAATCCTTGAAAGAAGCGGTCGCGAAGTCCGTATGGTAGAGAATTGTGGTATGCCGGATGAACATATTTACAACGGTGTAGAGGAAATTCCGGATGATGCAGGATATTATTCCCTGATCATTGCTAAAGAGAAAGCCGAAGAGAAATGATAGAGACAAAAGATCTGACGAAAACTTTTGACAATTTTACAGCAGTGGATTCCCTGAATCTGAAAATTGAAAAAGGTGAGTTTTTTGGTCTTCTCGGACCAAACGGAGCAGGCAAGACAACGACCATCAGCCTGCTCTCAACCCTTCTTCTTCCGACAAAGGGAGAAATCCTCATAGACGGTCAGCAGCTTACGAGACAACGTCCCGATCTGAAAAGAAAAATCAGTGTGATCACCCAGGAATATTCTATGCGTCAGGATATGAATATGGATGAGATTATGGAATACCAGGGACGGCTCTATTTTATGCCGCGAAAGCAGATAAAAGAAAGAACAGAAGAACTTCTGGAGTTCTGTGACCTGCTGAAGTTTCGCAAACGTACAGTCCGTAAGCTTTCCGGTGGAATGAAGCGTAAGCTGATGGTCTGTCGGGCATTACTGACAGATCCGGAGATATTGCTTTTGGATGAACCCACAGCAGGTATGGATGCTCTTTCCAGAAGACAGATGTGGAATCTTCTGCGTAAGCTTAATGAGAAAAATCTGACGATCCTTCTGACCACTCACTATATGGAAGAAGCCCAGAACCTCTGTAACCGGGTGGCACTGATGGACCATGGAAAGCTGGAGGAGGTAAGTACTCCGCAAGCATTGATCGAAAGTCTTGGTGCTTATGCAGTAGACGAGATGACAGCAGATGGAACACAGAATCACTATTTCCATACACGACAGGAAGCAATCCGGTATCTGGAAGAGCTTACAGGGCAGGCGTCTCTTCGCGAGACAACACTGGAAGATGTCTTTGTAGAAAGAGCCGGGAAGCATTTGATTTCAAAATAGCAGATATTAACTGAATCAGGGAAGTTCCCTGCGGAGGTTGCGAAAAAAGTTAGAATAATCTGGAGAAAAATGTATGGGAATTATAACAATATTATGGGAGAAGTGGGTAGAATTCCGCCGGGATTTCTATAAAATCACACTGGCGGCAATGATTGCACCGCTAATGTATCTGATCGTATTCGGAATGGGAATCCAGACCACTTCTCATGGACAGCCATACCTGAACTTTCTGATTCCGGGTGTGGTATCACTGACAACTATGAACGGAAGCTTCAACGCCATTGCGCAGAACCTAAACGTACAGAGACTGTATGAGAAGGCTTTTGATCAGGTGATGATCTCCCCCACACCATTATGGCAGTTTATTGCCGGACAGATCATCGGGGGAAGTCTGCGCGGTCTGTATGCAGGAGGAATCATACTGCTTCTTACAGCACCTATTGAGACAGGACTGATCTTCAACGGATGGTCCTTTCTGGTGATGTTCCTGAACGGAGCGGTATTCTCAGCCATCGGCGTGGTGGTCTCCTTTCTGGCAAAAAACCACGCAGACGTGCCGAGGTTTTCCAATTATATCATTATGCCTATGGCATATTTGTGTAACACCTTTTTCTCAACAGAGAAACTTCCGGGATTTGTAGGCAAGTTTGTATCAGCCTTGCCATTATCCCAGACTAGCCATCTGATGAGAAGCATTTCATCAGGTGAGGCGGTGAATTACACTGGTATTGGGATTCTGCTTCTTTATCTGCTGGTGTTTACTGTAGCAGCATCATGGTTTATTTATAAGAAGAAAAATCTGTAACTGACTGACAAGGAGGAGCTTGTGCTCCTCCTTGTCTTATTTATGTATTCGCAAAATCAAGTGCAATAACCAACATTCGCCTGACTGCTACTTAGAAGTATCAGTGGTATTTGTGAGAACATGAAGATTATCAATTTTTCTCTTTTTTTCAGCCGACAGATAACGGTTATATATAATAGTCTCGCACAAACTGAACAAACTGCTTTACATGGGGGTTCAGAATCCTGTTTTTGCTGTAGACTATATAGAAACTGCGCTTATGGGCAGCTTCCTCCAGCGGAAAGACAAGAATCTGCTTTGTCCTCTGCAGGTCATTGACAGAGCGTGATGAAAGAATAGAGATTCCCAGACCATTAACAATGGACTTTTTGATGCTTTCCAGGTCATTCATGCGGGCGATTACATTCAGATTGCCTGTTGTGATGCCTGTGCGCTCCAGAAAAAGGTCCATTTCTTTTTTTGTGCCGGAGCCTTTTTCCCTGAAAATAATAGGATCTTTCAGGAAATCATGAAAAACAGCGGGTGTTTCTCTGTTCTTGAGTGCAAGATAGTGATCTGTTACAGGAGTTGCAATAACCAGCTCATCATGGCAGAAAGGAATAAACACGCAGCTCTCATCACGTGTATTCTGGCCTACTAGAGCCAGATCTACAGTTCCGTCCAGTACCCGGCTGATGGATTCAGAACTGTCTGACTGTATGGAGTGAAAATAAACATCAGGGTGCGTTTTTCCGAAAGCAGCAAGTAGTTCCGGCAAAAGATAAGAAGAAGGAATGGTAGATGCAGCCAGATCTATCATATGTTTGTGGGCACCTGTAAAATTTTCAAGCAGGTTATTTCTGATTTCCAGCATACGGACTGCACTGTCATAAAGCTGGTAGCCTTTGGCTGTGATCGTTGTTTTCTTTGTAGTACGGATGATCAGTTTCATATGCAGTTCATCTTCCAGGGAACGTATATGCGCACTGATCGTAGGCTGTGTCAGATAGAGGCGGCGGGCCGCCTCTGAGAAGCTGCCGTAGTCCACGACAGCGACGAATGCTTCTAATTGTTTAAATTCCATTGTGAAACTCTCCTTTTATAGTAATCCTCTTAAATAATGCATTTAAGAGGATTACTATAAATGCATCATTTGCGGGGATTGCTATAGTAATGCAGATAATGCATCTAAAGCAATATCCAGTTCCTGTTTTGTATTCTCGGATCCGAAAGAAAACCGGAGAGTACCTTCCGGGTATGTTCCAAGGGTTTTATGGGCATTTGGTGCACAGTGAAGGCCAACTCTTGTCATAATTCCGTAAGTACTGTCCAGCTCAAAGGCGGCCTGAGCCATGTCCATATGTAAGGTCTGGACAGATACAACTGCACAACGGTTTTCAGTATTTTTTTTACCGATAATACGCAGAAATTTTTCTTCAGGATCCAGATTCCGGATACCATCCATAAAGTATTGTGTCAGCATTAATTCATGTTGGCGGATTTCTTCCATGGACTGTTTCTCCAGATCACAGAGTGCGGCATGCAGTCCCAGAATCCCAGGTATATTGGGAGTTCCGGGCTCGAAACGATCCGGAAGAAATGCCGGTACTTCCTCAGAATGTGAGGCGCTTCCTGTTCCCCCACTGATAAGAGGCTCGATCTGCGTTGCCAGCTCATTGCGGATCAGAAAGCCACCTGTTCCCTGTGGTCCTCTGAGTCCCTTATGACCTGTAAATGCCAGTGCGTCTATGTGATATTTCTCCATATCAATGTCAATGGTTCCTGCCGTCTGTGCAGTGTCCAGAATAAAAAGAAGCCTATGTTCTTTGCAGAAATCTCCGATTTCCTGTGCTGGCATGACAGTTCCGCATACATTGGAAGCATGAAGACAGACCACAAGCTTAGTCTCAGGACGAAGGAGTGCGGCCGCTTTATCAAGCAGAAGACTGCCGTCAGAAGCGCAAGGGATCCTGTCAAAAGAAATTCCATGTTTCTCCAGCTGTACAAGAGGACGCATCACTGCATTATGCTCCATGGCAGTTACAAGTACATGATCGCCGGGGTTCAAAAGTCCTTTCAGAAGAACATTCAGACTTGCAGTGATATTTTCTGTAAAAATAACATTCTTACCCTTTCCGGAAGTAAAGTGAAAGAGCCTCAGAAGCTGTTCTCTTGTTTCAAAAATCTGTTCCTCCACAGAATAAGCTGCCCGGTATCCTCCCCGATTCACATTCACAGCAGAGCCTGACAGATAATCATAAACTGTCTGTGCCACAGATGGTGCTTTTGGAAAAGACGTACTGGCTTGATCCAGATATATTTTATTCATAGTAACAAATCCCCCGATTTTTATATATAGCAATTCGTGGATATCAGGTCAGGAAAAAAATACTTTTTGACCCTAACATCATATCTTATCTGTAGTATAGCACAACTTATAAATGATTTCTATAAATAACTATAAAATACGACTATAATGAATTAGTGATTTCAGCATAAAAATGATAAAATAGATACAAAGAAATTGCGCTGACAACAAAAAAAGTCAGAGATGTACTCTCACAAAAGCAAGTGCAATAAAGACGCTGAGAGTAAATAGTGTAAAAGGAGGAAAGAAATAAATGAAAAACGAAAAGGGAACCATAATTCTGGCAGGAGGCGTGATCGGTCTGATCGCTGCAATTCTGGTGTTTTTTGGAAATCCGGCAAATATGGGATTTTGTATTGCCTGCTTCCTGAGAGATACTACAGGTGCGCTGGGACTTCATTCAGCGGCAGCAGTTCAGTATATCCGTCCGGAGATCATTGGTCTGGTGCTTGGAGCATGTATCATTTCACTTGTTAAGAAAGAGTTCCGTCCAAGAGGCGGCTCTGCACCTGTGACCAGATTTACACTTGGTGCATTTGTTATGATCGGATGTCTGATGTTCCTCGGATGTCCATTCCGTATGATCCTGCGTCTGGCAGGCGGAGACGGAAATGCATTGTTTGGACTTGTTGGATTTGTAGCCGGTATTCTTACAGGAACTGTTTTCCTGAAGAAAGGTTACACACTGAAACGTTCTTATAAGATGCCGAAGCTGGAAGGCAGTATTTATCCGGCATTCCAGATCGTGATGCTGCTGTTACTGGCAGCTGCACCTGCATTTATCCATTTCACAGAACCGGAAGGTGGACCTGGAGCAAAACATGCTGCAATCATTATTGCACTGGCAGCAGGAATTATTGTTGGTATCCTGGCTCAGAGAACACGTCTGTGTATGGTCGGCGGTATCCGTGATGCGGTACTTTTCAAAGAATATAAATTACTGTTCGGTTTTGCTGCAATTCTTGTGACAGCATTGGTAATGAATCTGATCCTCGGTGCAGTTACAGGAACATCCTATTTCAATCCGGGATTTGCGGGACAGCCGATCGCACATACAGACGGATTGTGGAACGCACTGGGAATGTATCTGGCAGGTTTTGGATGTATTCTCCTCGGTGGATGCCCGCTTCGTCAGCTGATCCTTGCAGGCGAGGGAAATACAGACTCCGCTGTGACCGTTCTCGGTCTGATGGCAGGTGCTGCTTTTGCCCATAACTTCGGACTGGCATCTTCCGGTGAAGGTCCTACAGCAAACGGAAAGATCGCAGTTATTATTGGGATTGTGGTAGTTGCTGTAATTGCGGCAGTGAACTCCATGAGAAAAGAAGAAGCCTGATTGTTGGAATGCAGACATTATTTCCGCAATCAATACGCTCACTTTGTGGAAAGTATTTTTTAGACACATTCTAAAAGGAGAGAGACGAATGAAGAAAGTAGATGCAAGAGGTTTATCCTGTCCGGAACCAGTGATCCGTGCAAAGAATGCAATGGAATCCGGAGACAAAGAATATGAGATCCTGGTTGATAACGTAGTTGCAAAAGAGAATGTATCCAGATTTGCAACACATCAGGGATATCAGGTACAGGCAACAGAGCAGGGAGATGATATCCTGCTGAAACTTACAAGATGATCACATATATAGCAACCTTCTATTCCCATTATGGAGCTATCCGGTTTCGAAGAAACTGTCAGGCAATGAATCTGAGTGCAGAAGTCATGCCGGTCCCAAGAGATTTAAGCTCCTCCTGCGGAACCTGTGTGAGATTTCATACAGAAGCGGATTTCCCGGAGAAAACAGAGGAAGTCGAGCAGATTGTCAGAGTAGAACCGCAGGGCTATGTTGGGATTTATCATGCGGATGAAGAATAAGAGAACCCTTCTGTGGACAAATTGTTGGCAGAAGGGTTCTCGTTTATTTTATAGAGATACAGGCATAAAATATTACTCCTGTGAAAGCATATCTTCACTAAGTTTCAGCAGTGCTTCAGCAAGATTGGAGTCCAGGATCAGCACATCCACCAGCCCGCCCTTTAAAGCGCTTAACACAGCATTTGCTTTGGACACACCTGATACAAGGGAAATCTTGCGGTTGATTTTTTTGAACTGCTCCATGCTGATCGATATCATGCGTTCTTTAAGTGTAGTATTACATTCCTGTCCGTCATGATCAAAGAAGCGAAGGGCAATATCTCCGGAAACATTTTCCTGTTTCAGCATCTCCAGATCCTCTGTGGACATAAAATCCGGAGATGCAAGAACGGATTCTTCTGTTGGATAGAAACTTCCGATACCGCTTACAGAAATTGTAACGTGGTCAAACATCTCGAACACCCGCTGATTATTTTTCTCTTCCTTCATGATCCGGGAGGCTTCTTTGCTGCTCATAAGAGCGTCTGTGAGAAGATAATAGTTCTCTCCGAAGAATGCCTTTGCCATGCGGGATACCAGAGTACGCACATCCAGTTCATTTTCACAGCAGGCAATACTGCCATGAAGAGTAACGAACTTCGCATTTACCTTCTGGGAAGGATTGAGATAATTGATCATATGGTAAACAGTACTGCCCCAGGTAACGCCTAGAATATCACTTTCTTTGATCACACGCTGAAGATAACGGGCTCCCTCCATGGCTACCAGCTTCTTGGCATTTTCCTCTGCCATTTCTGATTCCGAACCGTCATCATTGGAAATTACAGGTGCAATGATGATGTCTTTTAAACGAAAACGATTTCTTAACTGTTCTTCAAGACGGATACATTCGATATATGGATCACGTATTACAAATTCGACGATTTTATCTTCTCTTGCTTTATTAAGTAACCGGGAAACGGTTGTTACAGAAATTCCCAGCATGGAAGAAATCTCATTCTGAGGTTTGTTTTCAATATAGTAAAGGTATGCAACTTTAAGAACCAGTGAAACAGATTGATGATATTTGTCAATAGCCATGGAAATCACCTCATAGTATTATTTTTCTTTTCCTGTAAATGACAGGGCATATTTGGAAGCAACCAGAATCGCCTCGATCAGGCTGACTGCGCTTGCCTTTCCGGTTCCTGCAATGTCAAATGCGGTACCATGGTCAACAGAAGTACGAAGGATTGGCATACCTCCTGTGATCGCAACGGTACGGTCAAAGTCCAGTGTCTTGGCAGCGACATGTCCCTGGTCATGATATAATGATAATACACTGTTATAGCGTCCCTGTAAAGCCTGATGGAAAACAGAATCAGCTCCAATCGGTCCTGCTACAGGATAACCCTCTGCCTGAAGTTCCTGCACAGCAGGGATTACTTCTGTCTGTTCTTCGGTTCCAAGAATACCATGTTCGCCGCAGTGAGGATTCAGACCTGCAATTGCCATGGTTCCGTCTTTGACACCTAATTTTTTGAGTACCTCAAGACTGCGTTTTACATAGTCTTTGATACGTTCTTTGGTTACCATATCGCAGGCCTTTTTCAGAGATACGTGACGTGAGAGGAAGAAAATTCTCATACCATGAACTTCAAACATAGTAAGGGGATCTTCTGTACCTGTGAGTGCACCGAAGATTTCAGTGTGCCCGATGTACGGAACACCTGCCAGCTTCAGGGCTTCTTTATTAATGGTAGTGGTTGTGACTGCATCTACCTCGCGGGCATTTGCCAATTGAATAGATTTTTCCACATATTCGTAAGCTGCCCTGCCACACATAGGATTTACCTTGCCAAATTCAAATCTGCTCATATCGATATTGTCAAGATCAATAAAATTCATGAGCTCAGCGTCGTCCACCGCTTCAGCAGGAGACTGGATCACATGAAGCTTCATGTTGCTTCTGGTGATCTTCATGGCATTTTCCATAATCTTTCTGTCACCGACTACGATACAGAGTGCTTTTTCAAATACTTCCAGCTCGCAGAGTGCTTTTGCTACAATTTCAGGACCGATACCGGCAGGATCACCGATCGGTACAGCTATCAATGGTTTCATAAGATATAACCTCCATAATCAATTCTACATATTTAATAATGTTTTCAGACGGGCAATACAGGTATTGATCGCATCCGGATCACCGGTCATGCCGCCTTTGGTGACGATCAGCTTATGTGGGAAATCTCCCTTCATAAAGGAACCACAGGCTGCCAATGGAATAACTTCATCAATCAGGTTCAGTCCTACAGCATTACACTTCTTACATACAGCAGCAGTTACATCTCCGCCGCTTGCATAGAGTCCGGTGAAAGAATCATCTGCCTTTAAGATATTGTAGGCAATATCAGCCATAGACTGATTGATGATATCGCTGACATCATCCACGCTGATCTTCAGTTTCTTAGAATATTGTTTAAAATTAAGACGGTTTTCCGGGTTGATACCATCACCGGTTACACTGAAAAGCCGTCCCTCATTTCCATGTGATAAGATATCCTGCACAACTCTGTCAATCTCTGCCTGACGTGCTTCTTCGCCCTCCAGAAACTGTTTTGTTTTGACAAAAACATTATAGACGGGCTGAGACAGCCATAAGTTTTCCATCTGTACTTTGGCTACAGGGTTAACACTTCCTACTACAGTGAGAATCTTCTGAGAATGTCTGGCTTCTCCCGGAATGATCATTTTCTGTGTCAGTGTGGCAATAAAAGCACCAGGGTCAACAGCGATAAATTTGATTCCGCTTGCGATCACAGAATCGCTGAGAAGATCAATATCTTCCTGTGTGATGGCATCACAGATAATGATCTTGGTTCCGGAAGCCGCGTATTCTTTAATCTTCTGTACAAGATGATCTTTGCCAAGGCTGAGATCCTTCATATAGAGAGAAGCAACGCGGTATTTTGTCTGTTTGAGGAAAAGCTCGACAACCTGTGCATCCTGGATAGGTGTTTTCGGGTCCAGAGCTACCTCTGTCTTGTTAAGAATTGTTCCATTTACCTGCATATAACCTCCGACTGTGATTCTGCCGGAAGCAGGTGCGCATGGAACAACGACAGCAACATAATCCGGGCCCATTGCATCCAGGGCTGCATCTGTCTCACATCCCAGGTTGCCACGGAGAGTGCTGTCAATTCTTTTACACAGAATCGTAAGATTCAGATCAGTTAACATTTTAGTCAGATTGTAAACCCGGTTGTAGGCGGTTTCACCGTCTACACCGCGGCTGTCTGTTGTGAATGCAATACATTCACAGTCTCCAAGATTGGATAATTCACTTTTTACAAGATTCATGATCGTAGATGTTACATAGCCTTGCTTTTTAAGCATAACCCCTGTTGCATTTGCACCGGTCAGATCATCTGCGATTACTGCACATTTAACCATAAAAACCTCCTGCATTCTTTTGCGTGATGAAATACCTGCAGCTGCAAGGCGCCTGGTGTAGCTGCGGATATTATATAAGATATCGTGTGACTGTGTAATTGTTTTGCGGTCTGTAACAGACAGGTAAAACAATTACGGTATTCGAATCATATTGATGATATCTATATGATATAAGAAATGAAAAAATATTTCAATGTTGAGAATATTTTCCAACAGGAAAAGAGTGAAATTATTTTCAATATTGAAAAATATGCCGCAATTCAGAGAAAATAGGATTATGAGGAATGGATATCCATTTGATATGAAAATATTTTCAATATTGAAAATACTTGCAAAAGCGATTATAGTAAAGACATCAAGAGGAACACAAAAACAGCCCGGAACAAACGGACTGGGGCAATAACAAAAACTAAGAAAATTCAAATCACAGGAGGAATTTACGATGATTAAACAGAACAGAAT
>ULSO01098317.1_pt1 | contig 96355 bp, 99 predicted proteins | sample 1956701 | NCBI WGS metagenome assembly ULSO01 (sample SAMEA4835708, study PRJEB28245) | human gut metagenome | biome: gut microbiome; material: fecal sample | place: Denmark | collected 2008 | reverse complement strand
TTACTAAATAAATTGTGTCAACTTATTTAGTACACTACAAGGTGAAATACACCAGGTAACTTCCTTTCGCTGTAATGTGGAAACTGCAGTGTTCCACTTCATTAAGCGTACCTTGCCATAAAGAGTGAAAATCATAGATAGGATATTTTAATCCTTCGCTTCGAAGTTGTATTGCCCCAAAATTAAAGACAGATACCTGCTGTCTGGGGAATCCGGCAAATACCTTATCACCTGTGGCAGGAATGAAGAAACCATAGTCGGTCAGCATCACCACTTCCGCCCCCATCTGCTGATACTCCATAAGCAGACTGATATTTCCCAGTGTATGGTCCTCCCGTTTACCCGTAGCCCCTATGAGGACAATTCGCTTTATCCCTTGCGATAGCAGAAACATCACCGCCTTAGTCTGGTCGTTGGTCTCCTGGTCCGGAATGCGATGAATCCGGTCGTGAAAACGAATCCGGTTCTCTTCCGAAAGTGAATCACCGTCGCCCACAATCCAGTCGGGCACACGTCCGCTGTCGGCCAGCGCATTCGCTGCTCCATCGCAACACACCACGCAAGGTGCCTGATCGAGCACAGCCAATGGGAACGGATGTGAAGGGAAGTCTCCGTTTCCTACTATCACCGCTTCAGGAACAAACGGCAAAGTCAGTCGCTCATTTTCATTCTTTATGTCATTCATAGTTTTTACTCTTTATTAGTTTGGTTATATGCCTGTTCCGTCATCAGATTCAGCCACTTTCTCCATCCGAAAAAGGCCACTACCGCATAAAGCCCGTACAGTGCCGAAGTGAAATACAGCCCCTTGTAGATGTACAGTCCGCAGCACACCCAGTCCACAATCATCCAGGCTCCCCACTGTTCCACATATTTGCGGGCCAGCATCCACATGGCTATGATGCTCAGTGCCGTAGTGAAACTGTCCGTCCAGGGCACACTGCTGTCTGTCCATGTAATCAATATCCAGGCGATAACCACCCAGCACAGAATAAACACGGCTGTCAAGGGGAAATACACCTTGCGCGGCATGCGTGTAATGGGTGTTTCTTCTTCAGGCTGCTGTATGTTCTTCTTTTTCCTTCCTCTGCTCCAGGCTATCCAGCCATATACTGAAGCCAGCAGGTAATACACGTTGATTCCAAAATCGGCATACAGTCCGGCCTGATAATACACCACCAGATAGACGGCAGGCATCACAATACAGGCAAGCCACAGGTAAATGCTGGCACGGTACTCCAGCCATAAATAGACTAACCCTACGAGGGTTCCAAACACTTCCAGGTAATTCATGGTGCAAAGATAGTATAAGCCGAGTGCAGCGGCAAATAGAAAGAATTGTTTTCTGATTTTGACTATGCGAAGACGCAACCTAGCCAACGATAGTAGAAAGCGAGTAAATGGTTGTTTAGAAGAGGTTTTTTCTTTTGCAGAATAATATTTTTGTATCTTTGAAATTGATTGAACATTTTTGTTCAGTGGATTGAACATTGGGAAAAATAAAATATTCAATCTTATTTGATAGTTGTTCTACAAGTAATGTGACAGGTGTATCCGTAAAAAAGGAAATCAACCATGAATGAGCAGCCTAACAATGGAAATATAATTCTCTATCAGACAGAGGATGGCAAATCAAGAATAGAAGTAACGCTATGTAATGATACAGTGTGGCTTACTACCGACCAGATGGCAGAATTGTTTCAGAGAAACAAATCGACTATTTCAAGACATATAAAGAATGTATTCGAGGATGGAGAATTGAATCCGGATTCAGTTGTTGCATTTTTTGCAACAACTGCCGCTGACAATAAGAAATATCAGGTGGCATATTATAACCTTGACATGATAATCAGTGTAGGTTATCGTGTCAAGTCGCATCGTGGTGTACAGTTCAGATTCTGAAGATGGAGATTTAGCAAATCAAATAAGACTTTATGAAATTAGGATATATACACAACAACCGAGAGGAACAAACTCGGGTCATGCAAGTATTGAAAATGACTTCGGAATCTGTAGCTCTCGACGAACTTGGCATTGGCCGTATCCGTGATGCTTTCGCAGACCGTATGTTTCCCGGGATATCTACCCTGCAAAAGCACATGAAATATTTCTCGCTTATGCCGCAACTCTATCGTAAGGCTACAGAAAAACGATATAACCGTTTATCGGAGGTGAAAGCAGAAATTATCCGTCTGGAACGGATCATGACAAAAAATCTATACGATGGCAGTGCGGACAAACGAGGTATCACAGGAAGTGAGATGATTGGTAAAAGTGGAAACAATTATGTAAAATATGATCCGGCATACATCTACAATTCCGGATTACAGACTTTTGGTATCTTACGTAGTCCACAGTTATATGAACTAATCTACTCAACTTCAAAGGCATTGCACAATGCCCCTAAAGCGACCAAGACGGATGATGAAGATACAAATGACGATGCGGACGAGAAGTCAGGCCTGTTCCAGTTCTGCTCTTTCCCTAATGTAGATTATGATTTTACCCAGAAATGTACATTAGATTTGACCGTAGAAGATAAAGACTTCATTGTGGATCACATTCTGAACGCAGAAGCATGTCAAGGTACCTTATTACGTTACATTGTGGATAATTCTGACTTTGCGATAGCCGATAGTTTTGAACAGATTCCCTTCCGTCATTTGCCACATGAGATTGGAGAACTGCAAGACCTGGCCCGACGTTTCGCTGATTTCATATATATGGTACACATCCGATATAACTATATCTATTCACAATATCAGGATGAAGAAATGCGAACTGAATTTCAGGAGAAACTCGAAGAATACCGGAATAGTGGTACAGACATAGACAAGGTGCTGAATGCTGTAAGCATTCGTGAGAACAGCGGAAAATGGTTCTGCAAAGAGGTTGCGGAACGCATTGCAGCCAACGACACTGAAGAAAATGGAGGTTTGGATCAGTTGATTATCAACCGGGAACGAAGAATAAAAGGGAATCGTCGGAAACTAGGCAATCCAGCTCGTATTTACGACAAGAAGAACCGTATACACTATTATAAACTTACCTACCGATGGGAAACGGTAAAAACCTTTGCCGAGGAATTAAGAAAGGAGGCTATCAATGGCTGATGCATTATGGAACGATATTATCTATACGGATGTGTTGCAAAGCGATGGCTTTGTAATTGATTATGCGGTTTGTACGACCTACAGTCTGGACATGCCTTCCTTGTTATCAGTGCCCTTTATGTTGGGTACTATGACCGACTTGACGGAAACGATCATGCGCTCTCCTCACCTGATACTGGAGACTATCAATCAATCAGCAGGTAAGTTTGCAGTTTTCTGCAATGCCGGATGTATGGCAGTACCGCAAGCCAATTCCAAAGTGTATTCACTATTGGAGCAAAGCGTTGTACAGGTAACACTGCAAGCAAAAGGGGGCGGTTTCATCAATTTTCATCCCAAAGTATGGATTATCAAAGAAACGAACCCGGACACCTGTGCTCAGCAAATCAAACTGATTGTCCTTTCCCGCAACCTTACCGGTTCCAACGATCTTGACGTAGTATGTGAACTTGTCGGTAAAATCGGCACCAAACCGGCCACAAGAAAAGCGCAAGTCAAACATGCACCGCTTGTGGACTTCCTCACATGGCTAATCGCAAAAGCCGACAACCGTACTATCCGTAAAAATATGCGTTCACTCTGTAAGGACATTGACTACATTGAACGATTTGACCTTACCGATTCTCCTTTTGAGGATTACGAGTTTTTTCCTATGGGGATACCTGGATATGACGGATATACAAAGTGCTTTGAACAAAGTATGCTGAATCATGCGGCAGAAATGCTGGTTATCTCCCCCTTCGTTGACAAGAATATTTTGAATCAGATGGTCAGTTGCAATCCTAGTGCTAAAAAGACACTCATCACACGACATGCTTCAGTTATACAAGAGGTAATAAACTTGTTTAATGACGGTGTTTACACTCCCAAGGAAGTACTGACCGATAAGGTGGAAAAAGATGTAGCTGTCGACTTGCACGAGAAAGTGTATTTCATACGCCGGTACGAAGGCAATCTCAGCTATAACCATCTTTATCTCGGTTCTACCAACGCCACCATGAATGGATTCGGACGGAATGTGGAGTTTTTACTGCACCTGAAGTTTGCTCCCTATAAATCTTCGTATGAAAAATACCGGAGTGAACTGATAAACGACAGCAAGGAATGTATGTTCGAGCAGGTTCTTTCGGTACCAGAGGAAGACTCTGAAAAAGAGGATGTCACTAACGAATTGATGTTGCGTCGTGCAATTTCGGCCATTCAGCAGGCACAAATTACATCTAATGACGGAAACTATACCATCACCATACAATGCCAGACTAACAGAATGCCTTCAGAGCCTGTTTTTCTTTATCCTTTAGGATGTGACGGCAAGGAACAAGTATTGGCTGACGGACTGACATTTAAAGATATGCCACTGGATTCATTGACAGAGTTTTACACGATACGGATTGGAGACTTGCGCCGTCTGATAAAAATACAGACGGATGGAATACCAACCGATGAACGAGACAAAGCGATATTCCGTTCCTTTATCAATACGAAAGGAAAGTTTATCAACTATTTGGCATTCATGCTAACTGATGAGGTGGAACAGTATATATTGGAAAGCCAACAACTGGAAAAGGAGCTGGCCAATGACAAGGTATCCTCTTTGGAACAGCAAATTAGTACCTCACTTTATGAAGACATGGTGAAAATGGCCTATAAAGACCCTGACCGCATCGCTTCTATCCGGCGAATCGTAGAGAAAGCAGACGAGACAGTCATCCCAGACCATTTCATGGAGATGTACAACACATTTGAAAACGTTATTAAACAAATAAAACGTTTATGAGTCAGGAAGTAAAGGATTTTCAGCGTGCTACGGCAGATCGCATTCTGCATATCTATAAAAATTTAGGTCATCGAAGGGTATTGCTGGCCGACGAAGTGGGATTAGGCAAGACGTTCGTGGCCAAACAAGTCATCAACCTGGTTCGTGAATGGCACAAGCAGGAGAAAGATGACTTCTTTAAGGTGGTTTATATCTGTTCGAATGCCAACATAGCCGACCAGAACATTGAGAAATTAGGGGTTGAAAATCGGATGAGCATCAGCGAGAGCCGTCTGTCAATGCAGCATCTCTATATCAAATTGGCTGAGAAACGGATTGCAGAACAGCATGAACAGGGAGAAATGCCTGAATCAATCATTCCGCTGACTCCTTCCACTTCCTTCCGTTTTTACAGTGCACAAGGAACGGCCAATGAACGTGCCTTGATGTATAATATTTTATGCGGACTGGATCAATTCAAAGATTATAAGGAAGTTATCAGTGATTTTCTTAGCTGTAATGTAAAAAACTGGCAGGAGCTTACGAACATTTATAACGAAAAAATCAAAGGATGCGGAGATGATTATCTTTGTGAGATGCATAGTAAGTTACAGACGAGATTGTCGGATACTATTATAAATCAATTGATTGAGTACGCACAAAATGTTTGCGATAATCGTCAGAGGGCAGAGATGATCAATAAGCTACGTCGTATTTTCGCAGAAATCAGTATTGACATGCTCGACCCTGACCTGGTTATCATGGATGAGTTTCAACGCTTCAATTCGTTGCTTGAACAAGGCGATGACGAGCAATCCATGCTGGCCAACAAATTCTTTGACAACGAGCGTTCCAATACGAAGATTCTGTTACTTTCCGCTACGCCCTACAAACCTTATTCCACCCTTGAAGAGTTAAATACAAATGGGAATGACGAGCACTATCAGGACTTTATGAAAGTAATGGATTTTCTATATGCCACAAAAGATAAAATGGACCGGTTCAAGTTGGTATGGCATACCTATTCTGCTGCACTCAAACGTAACAATGTGGTTGATTTAACACCGCTTGTGACTGCCAAGAATGAAGCAGAAGAAGCACTGTATGGGGTAATGTGCCGCACGGAACGGTTTAACAGTGGCATTATAGACGATTCCCGTGTATGTGACGTACAGGTCGTGCCGGAAGATATCCTTTCTTTTGCAGAGGGGCAGTATCTGATGGATTGTCTAAATCAAGAAAATACGAAAGTGCGCTTAGGTAATCTCCCCATGGAATACGTCAAATCTTCACCCTATTTGTTGTCCTTTATGGATAAATACGAACTGAAGAAACGAATTGCTTCGGCATTACAACACTCAGACGTAAAAAGATATGGAAAAATGGACGCATTGCTTCTATCGAAGTATGCCATCAATAATTATCGTCCTATTCCTGCTGCTAATGGAAAATTAAAGTATCTCCACGACCTCGTATTTGGCACACGTCATGAAAAGAAGACGCAACTGTTGCTTTGGGTTCCTGCCTCCAATCCATACTATAAAGCCGGAGGTGTATTTGAGAGTAACGAAGCTCGCAACTTCTCCAAGATTATCCTATTCTCTTCATGGGAAATGGTACCGAGAATGATTTCCATCATGATGTCATATTATTCGGAGTTATATACTTTTGGGGAATTGAAAAAGGTAAAGCCAGAGATACGTTACATATCTCAAAAGAAGAACCGTTATGGTGAGGGACGTTTGAACGCAGAAGGTCTGTTGGAGTATCCTTGCAAAACTTTGGCTGGACTTTTCTCTGCTTCTATATTTTATGGAGAAAAACTTTCTGCAATCCGCAAAATCATTAAGCAGCATATTCAAAGCAAATTTGAAGAAAATATACTCATACGTACAATACCAAGAAAAAAGGAAAAGAATATCAACCATCTTCTTACACTCATGAAAATACTGGATGGAAAGCCTGTGGAAGATTTGAACGACTTGTATGTGCCTTCAAATGCATTGGATGTGATGACAGATATTGCCATCGCTTCACCGGCTGTATGTGCTTATCGGCAATCCGGCAATGAAGAAGATGCCCAAATGGTGGCTAAAGCAATCGTCTCAGTATTCAACAAACCTGAAAGTGCAGCTGTGATAGACCTGATGTATAACAAAAAGAACGATGATGATTATTACGAATCAGTTCTTGATTACTGTGTGATAGGTAACCTACAAGCTGTACTCGATGAATATCTACACATGGCACAAACAGAGGATAAAAAGTTGGGGCAAATAGTCACAGATGCGATTATCGACACAAGTAATCTCGGCATAGACACCACTGATTCTTTGGGTAAAGAAGAGAAAAAACAACTGATGCGTTGTCACTTTGCTATTCCGTTCATTGATAAAACGGTTACAGACAAATCCGTCGCACATACCACCAATATCCGTAAGGCGTTCAACTCTCCTTTCCGTCCGTTCCTACTTTCCACAACTTCTATCGGTCAGGAAGGTCTTGATTTTCATTGGTATGCCAGAAAAATTGTTCACTGGAATCTACCTTCCAATCCTGTGGATTTGGAGCAACGAGAGGGTCGTATCAACCGTTTTAAGTGTCTGGCCATTCGTAGAAATGTGGTAAAATTGTATGGCAGTGAAACTTATCATACTTGGGATGAACTGTTTTCTCTGGCTTATTCGAATTTGAAAGGTACACATTCGGATATTGTTCCTTATTGGTGCCTTCCTGTCGCAGATCTGACGGAAGAACAACGGGCAAAATTGGAATACATTGAGCGTATTGTTCCGCTTTACCCGCTCAGCCGCGATCGATATAAGTACAAACGTCTTATCAAGGTGCTTGCCTTGTATCGCATGACACTAGGGCAGCCACGTCAGGAAGAACTGTTGAACCTTTTGAAAAATATGCATCTCTCGGATGAACAGCTCAAAGAACTGACAATTGATTTATGCCCATTTAATAAATGATAATGTACATTTCGGTATAAAATCAGGAAATAGTAATTTGCCCGTCATCGAAGAATTTTACTTCATGACGGGTTCTTTTTAAAGAAGTATACGCTCCGTTACCTAAACATACAATGCTTTTCATTTAATGCTACATATCTGCCATAGATAAACCTTTATAGGCAATATCATAGTCCTTAAATTCTCCTGTGCTTTTAAGAAAGGCCTGAGCTTTTGCCTTCAATACATCCAAATCAATATTTTCGGCTTTACGCTTCACCTCAAAAAAGACAGCTTTATTGTCAAGCTCATTTTCAGCAATCATATCAATTTCATTCTCCCCTTTTCGGTCCCACCAGCCTCCGATACGTGTATATTCCTGCTCAGCTATCAGAACTTGTTTGAAATAGCGTTCTAACATTAGGCCGGTATAAGTTTCATAATCGCGTTCAATGATTTTTATAACCTTATCATAACCTTCAATTTCAAGTATATAATTGTATTTATAAATGAAACGGAACCAAAATGTAAAGAAATTATCACTGATTGAGTAACGAACGTTCTTTGTGGAACTCTTTGCAAACAACGGTTGTTTTTTGGTTATTATCTCATAATCGGCTTCCAGTTTTGTTAGATACCCCCCAATCTCTTTACCTATATTATTCTCTATTTCCGAACGGCTGGTTTTTCCACGTGCTATAGCTGAAAGAATGGAAAAATAAATTCCGTAGTCCTTTCCAAATTCTTCAATCAGAATGGCTTTACCCTCTGTAAGAAAGACAGAATCAGCTTTTACTATTTGATGGAGCATTAGTTTTTTCGTGGTAGCTCCAGCATCGATAAGTAGCTGAACATACTTTGCCACTCCACCTGTAAAAGAATACAGCGCAAGGAGGTCTTCAGCAGTATATCGTGGATTGTATTCTGCCAGAATTTCTTTCAATACAGAAGGAGCAAAGGCACGAATATTCATAAATCGGGTCTGACGATTGTACAATGGCTCTTTTTTGTCTTTAAAGATTTTTGTCATCATAGAATAAATGGAACCACAAACTATCAGATTAATATGTGCTGTATTCTGATGCATATCCCATATTCGTTGCATATCACTGTATATGGATTTATTCACACGGAAGAATTCCTGAAATTCATCAATGAAAAGAGTAACAGGTCTTTCTACGGAAAGCTTCAGAATAAATTCAAATAATTGTGCGAAACTATCTACCCTGCCCAATGTTTGAATGCCCAGTTTCTGTTCTATTTCCAGTTGATAAGACTCGCATAACTCTGCTTCTGCTTTTCTGGCTACAAAGAAATAAAGGAAAGTCTCATTTTCATATGCTTTCCATATAAGTGAAGTTTTACCAATACGTCGTCTGCCGGTAACCACGGTAAACTGCGCACTATGCTCAGACATTGCCTTTATTTCTTGTAAGGCCGCTATCTCTTTTGTTCTATCAAAAAATCTCATATTGCATAGTTTTTTATCTTTAGAAACTATCATTTCCGAAACAGCCATTTCCGAAACGGCTGTTTCTATATTGCGAATATAGTACATTTTTTGATTTTGTTACATAATCAAAAAGACAAATATGCAATACCTGAAAACACTTTCCACAATTCGGGTATAAACATCTGTAAATGGTATACATTCTCCCCATATTAATCGGTTAACTTTGCCATTGAAAAAGAAGACAAACCAATAACTCATACCATTATGAAAATACAAATGGTCCTTGCGCTTGCCGCATGGGTAATAAACAGTACAACTATTATGGCACAGGAAACGATTAAACAGACAGCTGGACGCGATCAGCTGGGAGATTTTGCTCCTAAATTCGCGGAACTTAATGATGATGTACTTTTCGGTGAGGTGTGGAGCCGTACCGACAAACTCGGTCTGCGCGACCGGAGTCTGGTCACCATCACTTCACTTATCAGTCAGGGTATTACCGACAGCTCGCTGACTTATCACTTGCAGACTGCCAAGCAGAACGGCATCACCCGTACGGAAATCTCGGAAATCATTACGCACATTGCCTTTTATGCCGGATGGCCGAAAGCATGGGCTGCTTTCCGTCAGGCCAAGGAAGTTTGGGCGGAAGATATAACCGGAGAAGAGGCAAAGGCAGCTTTCCAGCGCGAAATGATTTTCCCAATCGGAGAACCGAATACAGCATTTGCACAATACTTTATCGGTCAGAGTTACCTGGCTTCGGTTTCGAAGGAACAGGTGCCGGTATTCAATGTGACCTTTGAACCAGGATGCCGCAATAACTGGCATATTCACCGGGCGACTAAAGGCGGCGGACAGATGCTTATCGGAGTGGCTGGCCGTGGCTGGTATCAGGAAGAAGGAAAACCTGCCGTACAGATTCTGCCGGGCACGGTGATTCATATTCCTGCCGGCGTGAAACACTGGCACGGGGCAGCAGCCGACAGCTGGTTTGCACACCTGGCATTCGAAGTGGAAGGAGAAAACACTTCGAACGAATGGCTGGAACCTGTTTCAGACGAAGAATATAGTAAACTGCAATAATCTATCCAGCGTCATCGGCTTCTCGCTTTTGTCGGGGCCGATGACCTTTCTCTCTTCCTTTTTCTGTCACCTACATTTTTATTTATGAAGAGAATCTTGTTATTCCCGCTTCTGCTTTTTGCCGGCATGACCCTGTTTGCCTGCAATCCTTCGGACGATACCCCGTCTACACCTGAAATGAACACACCCGAACAGTCGGGGAATGCCGGAGACAATGAAACCAATGAACATCCTGAAAACGATGAAAATGAAGATACTCCTATGGAAAATAATACACTTAAACTGACCGTGAACGGTCGCTCTTTTACAGCTACATTAGTAAAGAATTCATCTACAGAGGCGCTGATGAAACAATTGGCGCAAGGAAGTGTAGACATTCGCATGAATGATTACGGAGATATGGAAAAGGTGGGCTCTTTAGGCTTTTCCTTGCCAAGAAATGACCGGCAGACAACCACATCTCCCGGTGACCTGATTCTGTATCAGGGCAACTCGTTTGTTATTTATTACGATACGAATTCATGGAACTTTACCCGCTTGGGAAAGGTGGATGGCGTGTCCAGCCGCAATGAGATGCTGGATTTGCTGGGTGGCAAAGGAGAAGTTACCGTAACCCTCTCGTTAGCAGAATAAAAAACTTGATAAAAAGAATTAGAATAAGGTTTTGCTCAGGGGCAATTATATTGGCTCTGAGCAATTTGTTTTTTAATAGGATTTTTTACTTTTGCATCCTTTTACGTGCATACATTTAATTGACGACTTGAATGAAAAAACGAACGATACCTGTTTTACTGCTCGGCCTGGCTTGCCATGCAGGAATGGCCCAGAAACCACAACGAGATACACTTTCATTGACAAGCAAGATTCACCAGATAGACGAGGTGGTAGTGACCGGAGCACGCCATGAAACGGATGTGCGGCATCTTTCACAGACTGTGTCGGTAGTGGGGCGTGCCCAGATAGAAAGTGCCTTGCAACCGTCTTTGCTGCCCGTGCTTACTGAACAGGTGCCCGGACTCTTTGTCACTTCGCGAGGCATCATGGGCTACGGTGTGTCAACCGGAGCGGCAGGCGGTATTTCCCTGCGCGGACTGAGTGGAGGTACGGCCCGGTTGATGGTCATGATTGACGGCCATCCACAATATGCAGGGATTTTCGGTCATCCGATAGCCGATGCCTACCAGTCGTTTCTGGCCGAGCGTGTAGAGGTATTGAGAGGGCCAGCCTCGGTACTTTACGGTTCGAATGCTATGGGAGGTGTGATCAATATTGTGACACGGAAGATGCAGGAAGACGGGGTAGATACACACCTTCATGCAGGTTACGGGTCGTATAACACGCTGGAAACGGAACTCACCAACCGTGTCCGCAAGGGACGGTTCTCGAGCGTGGTATCGGGCTCCTACAATCGTACCGACGGGCATCGGACCGATATGGGATTTGAACAATACGGCGGATATGCCAAGTTGGGATATGAAGTGGTTGAACACTGGAACCTGCATGGAGATGTAAACGTGACACATTTCAATGCCTCCTATCCCGGTCCGATAACTGCCCCGTTACTCGACGGTGACCAGCGCATTACGCGCGGAGTCACTTCTTTTGCCATGGAGAACCGCTACGAAAAGACTTCCGGCGCATGGAGTTTTTTCTATAACTGGGGGAACCACTGGATTAACGACGGATACACTCCTTCTGCCGGAGAGGGTCCGCAAGATGCCCGCTTCAACTCCCGCGACCACATGATGGGTGTCTCGCTCTATCAAAGTACCCAATTCTTCAAGGGAAACCGCATTACTTTTGGCTTTGACTGGTTCCGCTACGGAGGACATGCGTGGAATGAGTATGTGAGTGGAGAAAATGCGGGTACGTCTGCCGACCTGGTGGATAGGCAGGAAGATGAACTGGCCGGATACGTGGACTTGCGTCAGGACATCCGTTCGTGGCTGACGTTCAATGCCGGACTCCGGGTAGACCATCATTCGCGTGTGGGAACGGAATGGGTGCCGCAGGTCGGTCTAGCTTTTCATCTGTCACAAGCTATGGAACTGAAGGCATCGGCTTCAAAAGGCTTCCGCTACCCTATCCTTCGGGAAATGTACATGTTCCCGCCACAAAACCCTGACCTGCAACCGGAATCTATGTGGAACTATGAACTGGCCTTCTCACAGCAACTGATGAATGGCAGGCTACAGTATGGCGTCAATCTGTTCTTTATTGACGGAAAGAACCTTATCCAGACGTTGCCGAATCCTCACGGAAGTGGTATGCTGAACCAGAACTCCGGAGAGATAGAAAATGCGGGTGTAGAAGTACAGGCTGCCTACCGTATCGACCGCCACTGGTCGGTAGACGGAAATTACAGCTATCTTCACATGAAAAACCCGGTCATCGCCGCTCCGGAACATAAACTTTATGCCGGAGCCAGTTTCTCGCAAGGACGGTGGAACGTATCTACGGGTCTGCAATACATTGCCGGACTTTATACGCAGACGGACCCCGTGGTGACTGAAGATTTCGTGCTTTGGAACCTGCGTGCCACCTTCCGTGTGAACCGCTGGCTGGACATCTGGGCACGTGGTGAAAACCTGTTGGCACAGAAATATGAAATCAATGCCGGGTATCCCATGCCGCGTGCCACTGTGATGGCTGGAATCAATCTCAATTTTTAGGATAAGTTTGTGAAATTCATAAGTTCTGCCTATTTTTGCTCTCATTATGAAAAAGACAATCACTTCTCTCCTACTGGTGTGGGCGATAGGCTCATGCGGTACATCTTTCCTTCAGGCACAGACCGCCGTAGAAAAAGGTCTGAAGAGTATCAACCGCCCTTCTGCCGAGGCCATTGTAGGCTTTCTGGCCGATGACGCGCTGCAAGGACGTGAAGCCGGTATGATTGGCTCGCGCGTGGCAGCCCGTTACCTGGTTTCCTGTCTTCAGGAAGCCGGCATCGCTCCTCTGTATGATGATTCGTATTACCAGCCTTTCGAAGCCTGTGCTAAGGAACGGCAGCAGAAAGGCCGTTGGCAGGTACATCCTGATTCCATTGCCCAGCTGAAGCAGGGTACGCACCGCTCGCTCCGCATGGCCAATGTATTAGGCATGATTCCAGGAGAACGGACCAATGAGTACGTAGTGGTAGGCGCACATTTCGACCATCTGGGCATTGATGAAACACTGGCAGGTGACAAGATTTACAACGGAGCCGATGACAATGCGTCGGGTGTATCTGCCGTGATGCAGATTGCCCGTGCTTTTCAGGCCAGTGGCAAAAAGCCCCTGCGCAACGTCATCATCGCATTCTGGGATGGAGAAGAGAAAGGACTCTTAGGCTCTAAGTATTTCATGCAGCACTGCGATTTTATAAAGGATATCAAAGGTTATCTGAATTTCGATATGATTGGCCGGAACAATCGGCCGGAACAACCTGAGCACGTGGTGTACTTCTATACGGAAGCACATCCGGCACTGGGCCAGTGGCTCAAGGATGACATTGCCCGTTACGGGTTGAAACTGCAACCGGATTACCGCCCGTGGGACCGTCCGGTGGGAGGAAGCGACAATGCTTCATTTGCTGTACACGACATTCCCATCATCTGGTATCACACTGACGGACATCCGGATTACCACCAGCCCTCTGACCATGCCGACAAGCTGAACTGGGAGAAGGTGGTGGAAATTACCAAGGCTTCTTTTCTCAACGCCTGGAACCTGGCTAACGAGAAATCGTATTAAGCCGTCAACAGATACCGAACAGTTTCATGTCCGCTTCGGGGGTAGTAATGCCTCCGATGCCGAACTGTTCTACCAGTACTTTGGCAACGTTTGGTGAGAGGAAGGCTGGTAAGGTAGGTCCCAGGTGAATATGTTTTACGCCCAGGCTCAACAGGGCCAGCAGGACGATGACCGCCTTCTGTTCGTACCAGGCAATGTTGTACACAATGGGGAGTTCGTTGATATCGTTCAACTGGAAGACTTCCTTCAGCTTCAGGGCAATGACGGCCAGTGAGTAGCTGTCGTTACATTGTCCGGCATCAAGCACACGGGGAATTCCTTGAATATCGCCTAACGGAAGCTTGTTGTAACGGTACTTCGCGCAACCGGCCGTAAGGATGACCGTATCTTTCGGAAGTATCTGAGCAAAATCAGCATAGTAGTCGCGGCTCTTCATACGTCCGTCACATCCGGCCATGACCACAAACTTGCGAATGGCACCGCTCTTCACGGCTTCTACTACCTTATCAGCTAGCTGCATCACCTGATTATGGGCAAATCCGCCGATAATCTCTCCCTGCTCCAGCTCTACAGGCGGCTGGCATTGTTTGGCCAGTGCGATGACCTCTGAAAAATCCTTGTGGCCGTCGGCATCCGTGGCAATATGCTTGCATCCGGGATACCCCGTTGAATTAGCCGTAAACATCCGTTCCTTATAAGTCGCATTTTCCAGTGGCGGTACGATACAGTTGGTGGTGAACACAATCGGGCCGTTGAATGCCGTAAACTCTTCACGCTGCTTCCACCAGGCATTTCCATAGTTCCCTACAAAATGCTTGTATTTCTTGAAGGCCGGATAATAGTGCCCCGGGAGCATTTCGCTATGCGTGTACACATCTACTCCCGTACCTTCAGTCTGGCGCAAAAGCTCCTCCAGGTCGTGCAAGTCGTGTCCACTAATCAAGATACCAGGATTCTTCCCTACTCCGATGTTTACCTTCGTCAGTTCCGGATGCCCGTAGCAGGTGGTGTTGGCACGGTCCAGCAAAGCCATTACCTGTACTCCGTGCTGTCCGGCCTCAAGTACCAAAGCCACGAGTTCGTCTGCTCCCATTGTCTGTGTGGTGATACGCGCCAAAGCCGATTGCATAAAGGCATGAATGGCCTCGTCGGCAAATCCCAGACGCATGGCATGTTCGTGGTAAGCTGCCATTCCCTTTAGTCCGTACATCAGCAGTTCTTTCAACGAGCGAAGGTCCTCGTTCGGTTCTCTCCACACTCCTACGGAAGCTGACTTGGACAGGTATTCTTCCTCTTTACCGTTCCATGTCAGTTCATCCGCTTCCGGTAGCACGATACCTGCTTTCACGGCACATGCCTTCAGACGATCGCGCAGTTCCAGTCCCATTCTCACACGAGCCAGGATACTTTCATCGTCAAAATTGGCATTGGTAATTGTAGAGAAAAGTGCGTCGGTGACAAACTCATTCGTACCGGCTTCCACTTTGTATCCCTTCGTGCGCAAGGCATCGGCAGCCACTGATACGCCGCGCACTACAAAGAGCAACAAATCCATGTAGCGTGCGGTGGTATCTTTCTTTCCACATACTCCTCTCAACACACATCCAGTGCCTTTAGCCGCTTCCTGACACTGATAACAAAACATATTTCCTTCCATATTCTTTCTTGGGTTATTATTGATTTTTCATTAAGTTTGCGCAAAGATGAGGAATCCTGCACGGGATTTCTGTCACCTATGTGACACGCAACCCAAAGAAAAGTTAAAAGAAAGATGCATACCGAAATTTTGAGCCGAATGAGCCTGTTTGAAGGCTGTGACCCGGAGGCACTTTATCAGTTGCTCCGTAAAGCCCCGAACAGTCTGCGCACATATAAGGAAGGAGAATTCATTGCCCGTCAGGGTGACGTGTGCCGCTCCTTGTTTATTCTGATAAAGGGACATGTGAGGACACAAATGGAGAATGCCGAGGGCAAGCAGCTCACCATAGACTGGATTAAGGCGCCCGACATTCTGGCACCGGCTTTTATCTATGCCTCGGAGAATCGCTTCCCGGTAAATGTGGAAGCCACAGAACTTTGTGAGGTACTTGTCATGGACCGGACACGTTTTGAGGAGTTCATGCATGCCCAGCCGGCTGTAATGCGGAATTTCATTGCCACGATATCCGACCGGAGTTTGTTCCTGAGTCGAAAATTGAACGAGTTTGCCTTGCAAAGCTTGAAATCACGCCTGCTGAACTACCTGAAAATGCACGGAGGTATCCACAACCAGCAGGAAGTGGCCTTTATTTTAGGAGTGGCACGTCCGTCACTGGCCCGTGCCTTGTCAGAACTGATTGCCGAAGGAAAAGTCACCATGTCCGGCAAACAGGTGATTCTTCACTCTGCCGACTGACATTTATTTGAGTGAGTCGTCTTCCTCTACCGGAAGCATATCATGCTGGATGTTGTTCATACTTCCCCACAAGCTATAGCGAGCCTCCGGATTCATGGCTTCCAGACGTGCCAACATCTCTTTCATATCCGAACGGTGAGAATCTTTCTCGTACGGGCAGTTCTTCACCTGCTTGCGGAAACCACGGAGAGCGGCCATCTCTTTCAGGTCGGCTTCGTGTACCAGACACATGGGGCGGATAATGGTCATGTCGAACTTACGCATCACCAGGCGTGGCGGCATGGTGCTGAATGCTCCCTGAAAGGTCATGTTCATCAGCAGGGTTTCCAGTATGTCGTCCATGTGATGTCCCAAGGCGATTTTGTTGCATCCCTGCTCTTTGGCCACGGTGAAAAGGGCCTTGCGGCGATTCCATGAACAGAGGAAGCACGGCGACTTTCGCGTATCGGTCGACGGATCGAACTCCGTTTCATAACACACATAGGGCACTCCCAAACTTTCGGCATATTCGCGCAGGTAAGTCTGGTCGGATTCATAAGCAATGTTCTTCATCACCACGTGCGCCGCCACCACCGAAAACTTCGGCTTGTAGATGCGCGAACGTCGGGCCAGCAACTCCAGCAAGGCCAGCGAATCCTTTCCTCCCGAAAGACCCACCAGAATACGGTCGCCCTCTTCTATCAGCTTGTAATTCATCACTCCTTTCATAAACCGCTGGTTGATGCGGCGCATCAGGCGGTCTTCTTCCGTCATTTTTCCCATATCGTATGTTGTTAAAACGGCGACGAATTTACGAAAAAACGCCCGAACCACAGGTCCTCGTTACAGATTTTTATCAAGTCAGGCTAAGCGTACGCTTTGACAATAGCACTTTATTTACTACATTCGCAAAAATAAACACACAAAAGTTCTGCCTGAATGAAAAATAGCAGAACAGAAAATGGCATAATTCCAAGAATATTCCTACATTTGAGAAACTTTTAGACACAGAAACGATGAAAAAAAGATATTTGCTTCCTCTGCTGGCTCTTTGTTGCGCAGGAGGAACTTCTGCCCAAAGCTTAAGCCAGGCACAGAAATGGTTCAACAATAAAGAATTCGATAAGGCCAAACCCGTGTTCAAGCGCCTGGTGAAACAGTCTCCTTCGAATGCCAATTACAATTTCTGGTACGGCGCATGCTGTTACGAGACAGGCGAACTGCAGGAATCACTTCCTTATCTGGAAAAGAGTGCCGAACGCAAGGTAATCAACGGTTATCTTTACCTGAGCAAGGCGTATGCCGACCTCTACCGTTTTGACGAAGCCATTGAGAATCTGGATGAACATATCTACTGGCTGGAAAGAAAAAATCGTGACGCTTCTGAAGTGGAAGGCTTGATGAATCGCTACCGCATGGGAGCTCGTATGATAAGAGGCGTAGAGAATGTGGCCGTAATTGATAGTTTTGTAGTCGATAAAGCGAATTTTCTTGAAGCTTATAAAATCCACGAAGAATCTGGAAAAATCGGTTTGACAGGAGAAAGCGACTGCACGGAATTTACAAACGGGATGAAGGACAAGAAGATACTTTCCCACCGTTTGCCGGGAACCAACCAGAAGGTGCTGTACTCCAGCGCTACATTAGGCGGAGACTGGAGTGTGCCGGAGAAAGTCAAAGGACTGGAAGAGGTGGGTACCGACCTGAACTATCCGTTCATGAACTCCGATGGCATTACCTTGTATTTTGCAGCCAAGGGCGAAGCCAGTTTAGGCGGATACGATATTTTCATTACCCGCTATGACGCAGAGGATGGAAGCTACCTGAAGCCCGACAACATGGGATTACCGTTCAACTCCCCCTTTAACGATTACATGTATGCCATCGACGATTTCAACGACTTGGGCTGGTTTGCTTCCGACCGCTATCAGCCGGAAGGAAAAGTCTGTGTGTACGTGTTTGCTCCCAACAATTCCAAGCGGGTGTACGACTATGACACCACCGACCCTGCGCTGCTGACCAACGTAGCCATGCTGAATGGTATCCGTCACACCTGGAACGATGCCGACAAGGTACGCATCGCCAAACAGCAACTGGCACAAGTGATGTACGGAGGCAATGAAACCCAGAAGAAAGGTGACTTCCGTTTCGTGGTGGACGATAATGCTATTTATCACACACTTAGTGATTTCCGATCGGCTGATGCACGAAAGAAATATCAGTTGCTCCAGCAGAAGGAAAAGGATTTGGATACGATGATTGATGCACTTGACAGAGTACGGGCCAAGTACGCTTCTGGTAATCAGAGTACAAAAGGTCAGCTGACTCCCGGCATACTAGACCAGGAAAAACGGGTAAAGGAATTGCGCGAGGAGATAGCTCGTCTGACCCTCGACATCCGGAACACGGAAATCCGCAAACTCAAAAATCCTTAATATTCACATAACCATGGAAACACTGATTATCATTGCACTCATCGTAGGCGGATTGATACTTTTTGCCATAGAGGTCTTCCTGATTCCCGGCATCAGCATAGCGGGAATCGGGTCTGCGGTATGCATCCTGTATGCCATCTATTCCGCCTTTACATCACTCGGTTCGGAGGCGGGATTCATTACCTTAGGAGTTTCCCTGCTGGGCATCATCGGCGTCACATGGTGGTTCATGCGCTCTAAGACCGTAGACCGCCTGTCGTTGAAGAAAACGCTTGACTACCGTCCCTCACCTTTTGAAGGAATGGACCTGAAACCCGGTGACAAAGGCATGAGCGTCACCCGCCTGACCCTGATAGGTAATGCCGACTTCAACGGACACATCATCGAGGTGCAATCGGCCGACGGATTCATCGACGAAAAAACACCGGTAGAAATTGTCCGTATCAACGAAACTACTGTTTACGTGAAGCAGGCCTAATCTCCTCTCCCTTTTTGTATTCACTTTTAAATCTAAGTTATATGATTAATCCCGCTTATCTTCCGTTTATACTGGCCGGAGGTGCCATTATCTTCCTGGTCATATTCTTTCACTATGTACCTTTCTTTCTTTGGCTTTCGGCCAAGGTGTCAGGAGTAAAGATTTCGCTTATCCAGCTGTTCCTGATGCGTATCCGTAACGTACCGCCTTACGTCATCGTGCCTGCCATGATTGAAGCCCACAAGGCCGGACTGAGCACCATTACGCGCGACGAGTTGGAAGCTCACTACATGGCCGGCGGACACGTGGAAAAGGTAGTACATGCGCTGGTATCGGCATCAAAAGCCAATATCGACCTGTCTTTCCAGATGGCCACCGGAATCGACCTGGCCGGACGTGACGTGTTCGAAGCCGTACAGATGTCGGTCAACCCGAAAGTCATTGACACACCTCCTGTAACCGCTGTAGCCAAAGACGGTATCCAGTTGATAGCCAAAGCTCGTGTAACCGTACGCGCCAACATCCGCCAATTGGTAGGTGGTGCCGGTGAAGACACCGTACTGGCTCGTGTAGGCGAAGGTATCGTCTCCTCCATCGGTTCTTCCGAAAACCACAAATCGGTACTCGAAAACCCCGACTCCATCTCCAAACTTGTGTTGCGTAAGGGACTGGATGCCGGTACTGCCTTCGAAATCCTTTCCATTGATATAGCCGACATCGATATAGGCCGTAACATCGGAGCTTCCTTGCAGATAGACCAGGCCAATGCCGACAAGAACATCGCTCAGGCAAAGGCTGAGGAACGTCGTGCTATGGCTGTTGCCCTGGAGCAGGAAATGAAAGCCAAAGCCGAAGAAGCCCGTGCCAATGTGATTCAGGCAGAAGCTGAAGTGCCTAAAGCCATGGCAGAAGCCTTCCGCACCGGCAACCTCGGTATCATGGATTATTACCGGATGAAGAATATTCAGGCCGATACCGACATGCGGAGCAGCATTGCCCACCCTGATTCACACCCGGCCGGACATGAACCCATCGGCAAATAAAAAGACAGAAACAAAACACTTAACTTGCTAACTAAAAACAAATGCGTATGAAAAAGTATTTTCCTCCTTCAGAACTGATCATCAATGAAGATGGTTCGGTGTTCCACCTCCACGTGAAACCGGAACACCTGGCAGATAAAGTCATCCTGGTAGGCGACCCCGGACGTGTAGCTCTCGTAGCCTCACATTTCGACACCAAAGAATGCGAAGTGGAAAGCCGTGAGTTCCGTACCGTGACCGGTACTTATCAGGGCAAACGCATCACGGTAACCTCTACCGGTATCGGATGCGACAACGTAGACATCGTAATGAATGAACTCGACGCACTGGCCAACATCAATTTCCAGACCCGTGAAGAAAACGATACCTTCCGTCAGTTGGAAATTGTGCGTATCGGTACCTGCGGCGGTTTGCAACCTTATACGCCTGTAGGCACCTACATCTGTTCCGCTATCTCCGTAGGATTCGACGGCCTCCTGAACTTCTACGAAGGACGTAACGCGGTGTGCGATCTGCCCATGGAACGTGCTCTGCTTAACCATTTAGGTTGGACGGGCAATCTCTGTGCACCGGCTCCTTATGTGATTCATGCCAACGAAGAACTGGTAGACCGTATCGCCGGTACAGACATGGTACGTGGTGTGACAGTAGCCTGTGGCGGTTTCTTCGGTCCGCAAGGACGCCAGCTCCGTATTCCACTGGCCGACCCGCAACAGAACGAGAAAATCGAGAACTTCGAATATCAGGGACACCGCATCACCAACTTCGAGATGGAAAGTTCCGCACTGGCCGGACTGGCACGTCTGCAAGGCCATAAAGCTACCACCGTGTGCATGGTCATTGCGAACCGCGTAGCCAAGGAAGCCAACACCGGATACAAGAACAAAATTGACGACCTGATTAAAGTCGTACTTGAAAGAATCTAACAAACTTATTATGAATCAACAGGTTCTCTTCTTCGGGAGAGAACCTGTTTTTATGTCTGAAAACTCACTCACATGGAAGCAAGTTTTAAATCCACCCTTACCGACAAGCGTCAGCGATACGCTCAGTTCCTCGAACAGTTCGCCCCTTTGATTGAAGGCGAGAAAAACGAAATCAGCGTACTGGCCAACACCAGTGCCGCCCTGAAAGAAGCCTTCGGATTCTTCTGGATAGGTTTCTACCTCGTACACGAAGGCGAACTCCACCTCGGCCCGTTCCAGGGCAGCGTGGCCTGCTACCGCATCAAGAAAGGACGTGGCGTATGCGGCACCGCCTGGGCTGAAGCCCGTACCCAACTCGTGCCCGACGTAGATAAGTTCCCCGGGCACATTGCCTGCAGTTCCCTCTCCCGTTCCGAAATCGTCGTGCCGATGATAGCCGCAGGAGAAGTGCGGGGCGTGCTTGACATCGACAGCGACCAGCTGGCTACATTCGATGAAACCGATCGTGAATACCTCGAAAAAGTAGTCGATCTGCTGGTGAAAACCCTCTACCAGCCCGCATAAATCTGTCGGCTCCGCTTCCGGATGTAACCCGAAAACCGTATCTTTGCAAGGATTTTAAAAAGACATATATACGTGAACATATTACAAACTGAAGATACCATCTGTGCCATTGCCACCGCTCAAGGCGGAGCCATCGGCACCATCCGCGTGTCGGGGCCGGAAGCCATCACCCTCACCGACCGCATCTTTAAGCCCGTTTCCGGCAAGCCATTAGCTGAACGCGCACCTTATACCCTCACCTTCGGCCACATCCTTAGTCCTGAAGGAGAGATTATCGATGAAGTGCTGGTCAGCCTTTTTCGTGCCCCTCACTCTTACACTGGTCAGGATTCTACGGAAATTTCCTGCCACGGCTCGAGCTACATCCTCCAGCAAGTGATGCAGCTTCTTATCCGCCAAGGATGCCGTGCCGCCGGACCGGGTGAATATACCCAGCGTGCCTTCTTGAATGGCAAGATGGACCTAAGCCAGGCCGAAGCCGTGGCCGACCTCATTGCATCCACTTCCGCTGCTACCCACCGCATGGCCATGAACCAGATGCGCGGCGGATTCAGCCGTGAACTGGCCGTCCTACGCGATAAACTGCTCCACCTCACCTCCCTCATGGAACTGGAACTCGACTTCAGCGACCACGAGGAACTGGAGTTTGCCGACCGTTCGGAGCTGGAAGACATCGCCCGTCAGATTGAGCAAGTCATCCATCATTTGGTAGATACGTTCAGCGTGGGCAATGCCCTGAAAAACGGAGTGCCCGTGGCTATCGTCGGCGAAACAAATGCCGGTAAGTCCACCCTGCTGAATGCCCTCCTGAACGAAGAACGTGCCATCGTGAGCGACATTCATGGCACTACCCGCGACGTCATTGAAGACACCATGAATCTTGGAGGTATCACCTTCCGCTTCATCGATACCGCCGGTATCCGCGAAACAACCGACACCATCGAAAGCTTAGGCATCGAACGGAGTTTCCAGAAGCTGGATCAGGCCGACATCGTGCTTTGGATTATTGATGCCACTTGTGCCGAAGAGCAATACCGTCAGTTGGCCGACAAGATTTTGCCTCGCTGCAAGAACAAGCACTTGGTGATTGTCTTCAACAAGGCGGACTTGCTTTCATCGGCAGATATGGATACTGCGGCTTCGAAGGATGCACAGTTTGATCGTCTGAAAGCGGCTCTCCCCGACTTGCCGGAGGATGCTTGTGTGCTTTCCCTTTCGGCCAAGCAGAAAGAGGGACTTTCTCAGCTTCAGAAGCAGTTGGTGGACTTCGCTGCCCTGCCCGACCTGTCGCAGAACGATGTAGTGGTGAGCAACATCCGCCATTACGAAGCACTAAGCCGTGCGCTGGAAGCTATCCACCGCGTACAAGACGGACTGGCCATGCAGCTCTCCGGTGATCTGGTTTCACAAGACCTTCGTGAGTGTCTTTATCACTTGGGAGAAATCGTGGGCGGAACGATTGAGACGGATGAGGTGCTGGGGAATATTTTTAAGCACTTTTGCATCGGCAAGTAACTATCTGATTATCAATGAGTTAAATTGATTACAATCGATTGATATGGCGCTCTTTACGGGGCGCCTTTTTTGTTGCTCTACTGTCAATATTAGTCATTTATAAGCTTTGTACATCATCTTTTTGTACCGTTTTTGTACCACGAAGCAAAATTCCAGCATTTTACGCTGGACAGATTGTGGAGTGAGTTAACGCCATTTTACAGAATTTTACGGGATTATACAGATTATTGGGTGAAATAAAGCGAAATAAAATGAAAAGTAGAATTGAAATTAAAAGAATTTGTGCCTGGTGCGGTAAAGAATTTATTGCCTACAAAACGACGACAAATTGTTGTTCCCATAAGTGTGGAAACGCATTATATAAGAAACGTAAGCGTGATGCAGCAATAATTGCCAATAATAATTTAACTGAAAAAATTGTTACAGAAAAACCTATTGAGAAGATTAAAGACAAACCTTTTCTGACTATTACAGAAACTGCAATTTATCTTGGAGTAACAAGACCAACAATATATGGTTACCTTAAACGAGGCGATCTAAAAGCAACACGTATAGGAACTAAATTTCTTTTAAGCAAAGATGACATAAACAATATGTTTAATCATCCTGCAGATTTTAAGTTGCCACCTAAGGAAAAACAACCAATCACAGAATTTTATACTACAGCTGAAATTATAGAAAAATTCAATGTTAGCGAATCATGGATATTTGTGATGGCTAAGAAAAATAAAATTCCCAAAACGTTCAATCGTGGTAAGACTTACTGGAGTAAAAAGCATGTTGATGCTTATTTTTCCTCGAAGGCTCCAGATGCAGACATTACAGAATGGTATAGTGTGCAAGAAGTACAGGACAAATTTCAAATGAGTCTTAATGCTATATACTCTTTTGTTTATAAAAATGTCATTCCGAAAAAGAAGGTTGGTATTACTGTATACTATTCAAAAAAGCACTTCGATATAGCAAAGGGAATACGTCAGGCTGAAGAACCCAAATACTATACAGTTCGAGAGGCTATGGAAAAATTCAAAATAACAAGAGACCAGCTATACCATTATACCAAGTATCATCAAATTCCCAAGATTAAGAAGGGAAAATATACTCTTATATCCAAACCTGAGCTCGATAATTTGTTCGAAGATCCTATCATTGAATAATCCCGGTATAAGTTATTTCCCGGTGTGAGTACTCACCAAGAAAACACCAGTTTAATTTGTACCGATAATAATAATTTATCAACCAAAAACATTAATCTTATGGCACTTACATGTACTAACGTAACATTGAGACAAAGAGTTATCAGTAACGGCAGAATTTCTCTCTATCTGGACTATTATCCGGCTATTCGCAATCCGTACACAATGAAAATGAGTCGCAGGGAATATCTTGGCATTTATATCTATGCCCGTCCTAAAAATGAGATTGAACGTGATTTCAACAATGAAATGCTGAGTAAGGCTGAAGCCATTCGTTGTATCAGAGTACAGGCAATCGTTAATGAGGAATTTGGATTTCTTGACAAGCACAAAATGAAAGCTGACTTCCTTGCCTATTTTCGTGAGAAAGCAAAACTGAAGTATCACAAATGGGACTGTGTTTACCAGCATTTTGAAAAGTTTGTAAACGGCTATTGCACTTTCGGCGATGTAACGGTGGAGCTTTGCCAGAAGTTTAGGCAATATCTACTGAACTGTAAACAGATCCGTCATCCTAATATCAGCGTTTCGAGAAATTCTGCTGCTGGCTATTTTTCGACTTTCCGTGCATTACTGAAAATAGCTTATCAAGAAAAAATGCTACGTGAAAATCTGAATGACTTCATAGACAAGATTGAATGGAAAGAAGTCAAAAAGCAGTATCTCACATTAGCAGAAGTTAAGAAACTGGCGGCTACACCATGCAAGATTCCTGTACTGAAACAAGCTTCATTATTCTCCTGTATGACCGGTCTTCGTATCAGCGATATTTTACAGCTTACATGGGATAATATTGAAGTCGGTCCTGACAATGGCTATTACATCAGAATTTGTACGGAAAAGACAGAGACGGAAGCCACTCTCCCCATCAGTAACGAAGCATTAGAACTATGTGGTATTCCTGGTTCAGGCCGAGTATTTAAAGGACTGACCAGAGCTATGACGAATCAGCCTCTCAAGCAATGGATTTCTGAAGCCGGAATCAAAAAACACATAACCTTCCACTGCTTCCGTCATTCGTACGCCGTCATACAAATCTCTTTAGGCACAGACATTTACACAGTATCAAAAATGCTTACTCACAAAAATGTTTCGACTACACAGATTTATGCTGATTTGGTCAATTCGAAAAAACGAGAGACGGCGAATAAAATTTCGTTGAAATAATATAACTCTTATCTTATCTATAACAGGTTATATCTGATAAATCTATCGGATGTGACCTGTTTTTATGTTTGCTTTATCTGACAGAATCATTATCTTTGAAAGAAAATTGATTCTTTAAATGAATAACTACAGCTATGATAAAAATATATGGAATGGAAACTTGTCCGGATTGTACGTATGTAGAAGAACAAGTAAAAGGTAATTTATGGCACAGAAAATTCTTTTCCTTCACGGTTTCTTTGCATCAGGTACATGTATCCCAGCTCTTGCCTTGAAAGAATATTTCAGCGGTAAGGCAACAGTCTTGAGTCCAGACTTACCTCTGCATCCACAGGAAGCTCTCAACTTTATCCAAAGATTGTGCAACCAAGAACAGCCTGATATATTGGTAGGAAACAGTAATGGCTCGTTTTTGGCACAGATAGTAGCATCTAAAAACAATATCCCAGCTTTACTCGGAAATCCTCATTTCGAAATGACACGTTTCTTGATAGAACGGATTGGTTCGCATGAATACAAATCACCACGAGCAAACGGAAACCAGCGGCTTGTCATTAACCAAATATTGATTGATGAATTCGCAGAACTTCAACAGCATCAATGGGACAATTGTCAGGTAGCTAACCAAGAAAATATATGGGGAATATTTGGTGAGAATGACCATCTGGCACACTTTGAGCCTTTATTTTTAATGCATTATAAATATTCATATCACTTTCCTGGCGGTCATACTCCAACAGCTGAAGAAGTACAAAAGTATTATGCGCCATTAGCGGAACGATTATTGGAATTATAGCATAACTTATCATATAATATAGAAAGGATACCACTTTTGTTTATTATATGATAAGTTATAAATTCATGTCTTACATTCAATCCCATAAATTAATCCGCCCCTATTCCATCTGAACACTTCATACTTTCCAATAATAATCAAACTATTTATGACAATTAGTGACGTTTGATGAAGTCTGATGTCACTCTTGTCATTTTCTGATAATACATAATCAGTAAACATTACCTTTGCTTACGAACAGTTAAACATATGGCTTATGTATTTGAAGAAATTTGAATATTATATTTTAGATTCTAGTGTAGCTGGAACATTACTTCTTATAGCACTTGCTATACGCATTGAAGCAGTCAATGCAGGCTTTGATCAATTCAGCTCAAATATTATCTTTATATCGGTCTTTATAATATCTACAGGATTATATATATCAATGCAAATTGCATTATACGAGATAATTATATATTTATGTCATCATAGCAAATCTTTATCTATTCATGAACATCTTAATGATTCTGTGATTGCACCAGAACAAGCATTTATGGAATATGAAAAACTCCGATCGAATACTATTATAGAACAGAAACGTACGAACGATAAAAAGCTAGAGTTAGTACATATATACATCCATCATACGATGGCTGCTTATACAAGCCAAGAAAATCTGCAGCGCCTCTGTGCTTATATTTCAGATTTCTTTCAGGATAAAACTGCTATCGATATTATTCCTATAAAAGTAGATTCAAAATTGAAAGCTATAGATGTTATGCATTTGGGTTGGAACATAGGTAAAGCATTAGGTAAACGACGTTCTTATACAGCAGAGTTCATTAAAAAAGTATTTGCTGATACCATGAAAGAAAATGAAATCAACACGATAATCAAAAAGATGTCTCACTCAGAAACAGAATGCCTGATTAAATTAAATCCAGATATAATTCAATAAATCAGACTTTATATTCATAAATACTGCATGAACAAGTATCAATCCCCAAAAGCAAAAACAGATTGTATGACAAAAGAACCTATCACATTCGACAAACTTCCGCAGGCCGTAAGCTATTTAACGGAACAAGTGGAGAAAATTTACCAATTAGTTGAAACCCTACAACCACAGAAACTTGATCATCAGCATCAACTAATTGACATAGATAAGGCTAGCATACTTATCCAAAAATCAAAACCGACAATCTACAGACTTGCTCGTACAGGTCTCATCCCAACCTATAAACGTGGTAAGAAATTATATTTCTATGAGGACGAACTCCTTAAATGGATAGAGGCTGGCAAAAAACAAAGCCAACCTCTATCATATCAGGAACAATCCGCACAAATACTTCGTGGGATGAAACGTAAACCTAGAAATGATAGGTATAAATTCTGATTAGGAAATGATATTTTATATAAGTAACTTTTTATTTGATTAACAGCATCTTGATTGTATAAAACCAATTATAAACCTTTTTCTGATACAAATTATATCACAAATACAGCTAAAAATTCTACTTGGCATAAAATTTGTTAGTTAAACAATATGTATAATTTAAAATATAATTTTATTTATGGAAAAAGAAAATCTATCAAACGGAGTACTACCTCTTAAAGGATGTAATCCACTATCTACTCTATATGTCATAGGTAATGGTTTTGACGTAGCTCATGGCATTAAATCCAGATATAATGATTTCCGTAATTTTGAAAAAAAGAAAAATAACGGAAGATTTGTAAATTTAATGGATATCTTCTTTAGTAATCAAACGGATTTTTGGTGTGATATAGAAACGGCACTAGGTCAATATGACGAAAATTCTATTATAGATTTTTGTAATCCTGAAGAAGAATTCGATTTAGATCATCCAACTCGATCAGAAGCAGCTTATGCAGATAGTCCTGATTCAATTTTTTACCCACTTTTAGATGAGTTGAAAAATGAATTTAGTAATTGGGTTGATAATATTAACATCAACGGAATAAAAAAAATTAAGAAATTGCAGAATTATGCAAAATATCTAACATTTAATTATACTGACACTCTAGAAACGATTTATGGTATTCCACTACAACAAGTATGTCATATTCATGGATTAAGAAAAAGAGATCATGAATATATTATTGGCCATTCCAATTTACGCAATCCAGATGAACCTTTTGATCATGATGATATTTATTTTAAACAAGAAACGCGTGCTAAAGTGATAGGTTGGATGAATCATATGTATAAAAATACATCTATAATTATATCGCAGAATAATGTTTTTTTTAATAGCTTAGCTAATATACGTCAAATTATAGTTTTAGGACATTCGTTGAATGATGTTGATTTACCATACTTCGATAAGATAATACAAGCAACTGGTAAAAATGCACTTTGGAAATTCAGCTTTTACAATACAAAAGACATAGAACGTATAAATAAATTTATTGACAAAACAGGTTTAACCAATACAAAGACAATTCATTTTGATGAATTATGTACATTATGAAAATGAATTCTAACAATCTTTGAAAATAAAAGTACACTGAAAGAATTTTCACGAGGACTCAGGTAAAAATTCTTTCAGTGTACTTTTATCAAGTGATCACATTGGTAAATTCTATCACTAAGAGACGCAAATCCTTTGAATATCTGTAGGTGGCATTTGAACCGTAGATTTTTCTTGAATTTTACCCCAAAAAACAATTCGCGTAGATGTATCTTATAAAATTCTTTGAGAACAATGTAACTACGGTCAAACACATAGTATCTATTTAGATACTCCATTTTACAAAACAGCTACATATTCTTTAAAATATAAGAATTTATAAATCAGAAAATTCTTTTTATATATAACTTTTCTGTTTCTTATAAATACAATCAAAAGACAAGTATTAAAGTATTTATGAATTACCAGTGATATTAAAGACATCAATCATTTTTACTCTAAAATTATATATAGCGACTTTTATTCAACTATTAATTCTTAGATTTAGTGTAAAAGTCACTTGTTTCTCAGCTTATTAATACCATTATTTCATTTCTTACAGCAAAGATCGCCCTTTGCCACTGACTGTGCAAGGCGGCCCTGTCGGGCTGGTTGGCTAGAAAAAAATCATCCTCGCTTCGCTCCGGTATTTTTTTCCGCCAAGCCTTGCACCGGTCATTGGCAAAGAACAGCCGGGACAGTAAGAAATTGAAATACTGGCTCCACGGAGCCGGTCATGTCTAATTTAAATAAAAGAATATGACTGAAGAAGTTGGAAAGAAGGTATGTGAAGGTACAGTAGCAGACCTCATGAAGGACAAGACCGGAAAACAGACGGTTATCACGTTGACAAGAAAGAATGCTTACCGAGTGAAGAAAATCAGAGAACAAGGGACGGATGACGAAGCCGTCCTTTTTCATTTCCGTAAACGCTGTACGGGAATGGGCTCCTATGTACACACAATCGAAGCGGCAGACGGAGAAACAGAACTTCATCCGTTTGAATTTGAAAAATGGGAAGCTGTGGAATTCCTGTATCCCGGCTATCTGGAAGACCTGCTTGATGCTGCATACAACGCATACAGATGGAGTTCTTTCGAACCTGAAGCAAGGGCGGAAACAGACATCATGCAATATGAAAAACAACTTGTAGAGGATCTGAAACAGATTCCGGAAGAAAAGCAGAACGAGTATGTCAGTGCATACCATAGCAAGTTCTCCGCCCTGTTAGGCAGTCTCTCACGATGTGCCAGTCCGATGGTGACAGGACCTGCCAAATTCAACTGCCAGCGCAACAACAAGGCCTTGGATACATACCAGAACAGATTTGATGAATTTCATGACTGGCGTAACCGCTTCAAGGCAGCCATGGAAAGGATGAAAGAGGCTGCCAAACCGGAAGAACAGAAGCAGGAAGAGGCATGGAACCGCCTGAAGCGTGACATTGCAAGCAGCGCACAGACCATTCATGATATTGATACAGGTAAAGCAAGAGGATACAGCCGTGCCTTGTTTGTCAGCAGTATCCTTAATAAGGTAAGCACCTATGCAGGAAAAGGAGAAGTGGAAATCGTACAGAAAGCGGTGAACTTCATTACAGACTTCAATGCACAATGCAAAAAACCTGTTATCACTCCGCGGAACCGTTTCTTCCAACTGCCGGAAATGGCACGCCAGGCCAGACTGAAATTTCAGGAAATCAGAGAACGGGAAAACCGTGAACTGAAATTTGAAGGCGGAACGCTAGTATGGAACTATGAGGCAGACCGCCTGCAAATCCTGTTTGACAGTATTCCGGATGACCAGAGGCGCAAGGAACTGAAATCATATGGTTTCAAATGGTCTCCGAGATACCAGGCATGGCAACGGCAACTTACACAGAATGCCGTATATGCAGTCAAAAGAGTGTTGAACCTTCAAAACCTATAAGATATGAAAGACCGATTGAAATATGTAATCGATTCCCGCTACTTCGACGGAACATGCCTGACAAGTATGAGTGACGGATTCCACAATGACTATGGTGGGGAAACAATCGAAGAACTGCGCATACGGGAAAACAATCCCTATCTGAAAGCAGTAACACCTTCTGATATAGACAAGAAGCTGCGGCTATACAATCAGTCCCTGTCCGAACCGTTCAAGGAAATCACCGAAGAAGACTACTATGACCTGCTGGATGTACTGCCACCCTTGCGCATAAGACAAAACTCGTTCTTTATGGGAGAACCGTATTACGGAAATATGTACTCTTTCTGCTTCACGCGTCAAGGAAAATATTTCAAGGGCCTACGCTCCGTACTTACTCCGCAATCCGAACTGGACAGTCAGATAGACCGTCACATGGAAATCATCAACCGGAAAGCCGTGATCTCAAAAGAGGAAACAAGCAAAACAATCAGCGGAACCAGACTCATTCCCTATTATTTTTCACTGGACGGAAAACAGTCCGTATTCATCTGCAACCTTGTCATCCAATCAGATTCCAGACAAGCAAGGACGGACATGGCGAATACCCTGAAAAGTCTTCGCCGGAACCATTATCAGTTCTATAAAGGGAAAGGACATTACGCAACTCCGGACGAACTGATAGACCATGTATCAGGAAAAAAGCTCACCCTTGTTTCCGACGGACATTTCTTTCAATATCCTCCCGGCAGGGAATCCGCAACTTTCATCGGACATATCAAGGAGACATCAGAGGAATTTCTTTTCCGGATCTATGACCGTGAATATTTCCTGTATCTCCTTAAAAGACTGAGGACCGTGAAAAAGGAATCAGCACAGGAACAAATAAATATCAAATCATAACATTCGGGGGAATGCGGTAGAATGACTGCCGTATTCCCTCATAAAAACAATACAAGTATGAACAAATCAAACACTCTATACTGGAAAACAGCCACAGATCCGACTGAGCGCATTGAGGTCAGACTCGTCCTGAACAGTTATATCGACAATGACAATCTGTATGTAGGACTTGAATCCCGGTCTAAGGAGAATCCGGAATGCTGGAAATCCTACACGGACATCACCGTCAACCTCAATTCCCTTCCCCCGTTCCATGCCTATGTGGACAACCGGGACTGCAACAGACATGTACATGATTTCCTGACCAGTAACAGAATAGCGGAGCCTGCCGGATTTGAATATCAGGGATTCAGAATGTTCCGCTTCAATCCTGACAGGTTGAAGGAACTCGCACCCGAACAGTTCAAGACAATCAGCGCTAAACTGCCACCACAGGATGACATGATAAAGGACATCATCTATCAGGAAAGACGTTTCCCTTTGAGAACTGTTCAAGACATTCACGGAATATATCTTGTTTCAAGCAAGGAACTGGAAGAATCTCTGATTGAAGGAGTACGGAACCTGGATGCTGCGGCAAATGAACTGCTGGATGGCATCTGCCTGTTCTGCTCCACACAGGAACTGCGTTATCTTACGGATGCTGAACTGATAGAAACAATCTACGCACAATAAAAAGGAGGAACAAATATGAAAACCGGAGACATTGTATTTCTGAGACGTCCCTATAAGGGATACCGTGCCGTTGAACTGATGGAAAGACTGGAATGCCGCTGGCTGGTCAGGATTGTCGAGAGCGGTCTTGAACTGGAGGTATATGAAGATGAACTTATATCAGAATTTTAATACGAATAAAGTGTTATGGAAAAATATCAGTTTGCATTCCATTCGGAAATAATCGGCTATACCTCTCCCCATATCGGCGAGGTCAGAAAAGCCATACACAGAAAAGTGGAAAAGGAAAAGTCTGCCGCCATAAAGAATGATATTGAGCTGCACATGTACAAGGTGCATGACGGCATACTGGTTCTCCTTAACACCTGCTACCTGTATGATGAAAAAGGATGTATGGTACACGGAAGTATCAAGGGAACCAAGGATTATCTGCTTGAGACATGGAGATACCATACAAACAGACATTCCAAAGTTTTCAGTTCCACAAGAATCAGGCCCTGCACGACAAGCAGGGCTTTTTCGTTTGTATAACTCTTAAAATCAGGAATCATGAACCAGACATTACAACTTACAGACTATATTCCACAGTATGTAAGCCTCTACTACGTGGACTACCGGGATGACCTTGATGAGCATGAAGACATCCAGGAGGAATGCATCCGTTCCAACAATATGGAAAAACTCTATGAAAAGGCATACGAATGGTATGAGGAACAGGAAAGCTCAAACATGCACGACTATCTGGAGGAGACAAGAAAGAACATGGAAGCGGACAATTTAGCCGGAGAGTTTGAAGAGCATGAAGATGAAATCAGGGAACTTATCTACGACCGGAACGATTCCGACCCGGTAAAGGACCTGATACGCAACTCGTCCGTCACTAATTTCTTCTATTCGCTTGGAGTGGAAATCAGCGGATATCTGACCGGTTGTTCACTGCGGGGAGAATCAGTCGCCATGGCCTGCCATAAGGTACGCCGCGCACTGCATCTGAAAAAGGGGCAGTTTGACGAGAAGATTGAAGAACTGGTAGAGAATGCCACATACGGCGGAGAACTGCGCATCTACTTCAACGCCATGTTTGACAGGCTCATCAGCAAAGACCCTGAGAACGATTTCAAAAGCATCCGTTTCCACGGGAATGTAGTGGTGGCCATTGCCGACAGCCGGAACGGTTCCGGACATCATGTACGGATTCCGCTGGACATCACTTTCCCTTTCCGAAGAGAGAACCTGTTTGTCGATTCACAGGTACACTATTCCTATGCCAATGAAGTCTGCGGCATGACCAATGACTGGTGTGATTCCACAAAATGGGAAACGGGCATGATACCTTTTACCGGATCTGTCCGAAAAAGCCGGATGGCTGAATACAAGAAACAGGAAGCCGCTTATGAGCAGACATTCCGAGACGGGAAATGCACCTTCGGTGACATGAACTACAAACGCCACCGTGACGTGCGGTATTCGAATGAATATCCTGCCGGATGCAGGTGCCCTCATTGCGGTACTTTCTGGATTGACTGAAAAAACATTTACCAACCAATAAATTCAAACGATATGAAAATCTGCTGTTCACAAGAGCATTACGACAAGGTCGTACAGTATGCAAAATCAATCAATGACAAGACCCTGGAAAACTGTCTTGAACGTCTAAAACAATGGAAGAAGAACGAGAACCGTCCATGCGAAATCGAACTCTATTACGACCATGCGCCGTATTCGTTCGGATTCTGCGAACGTTATCCGGACGGGAATACAGGCATTGTCGGAGGACTGCTGTATCATGGAAATCCTGACGAGTCCTTTGCCGTCACCATGGAACGTTTCCACGGATGGAGCATACATACATAGGAAAATTATTTGAATAAAGACACAAGTGTATTGTCCAATATTTCAAATGGATCATAAATAATGATAAGAGGTAAAAACAACAGAATATCTATAATCATATACGATTTATCCATTGTATCGCCAATTAGTATAAAAAATATACTTAGTAATTAAAGTAAATTTTTTATCTTTGTCCACCGAAATTTATTAGATACAATATAATTCATGAAAAGAACAACCATACAAGACGCCATGTTCCCCGGTTGTCCCGTGAGGAACATACTGGCAAGATTATGTGACAAATGGACATTGCTTGTTATTTATATCCTGGACAGATCAGGCAAGGATAGCATGCGTTTTACAGAATTGAAACAGAAAATGCCGGATATATCACAAAGAATGCTGTCAATGACACTCCGTACACTGGAAGAAGACGGATATGTTACAAGAACAATATTCTCAGAGATACCGCCAAGAGTGGAATACGCTCTGACGGAAAGAGCAAAATCACTGAAGCCTATCCTCGATTCATTACTCCAATGGTCTGTCGATAATATGGATGATATTATGAGTGACCGCAAAAAAACAGCTTCTATTAATGATAGATAGTTTTATTTTAATAATAACATAAAAAATGAAAGCAGCACAAATCAAAAAATACACAAAGGAAATCAAGGTTTCCGTAAATGAAGTTTTTATTCCCGAACCCAATGAAAATGAAGTTATTATAAAGGTTATGGCTGCCGCTGTAAATCCTTTGGATATTCTTCAACTGACAGGTAGTGTCAGACTGATACAGGATTACAGAATGCCTCTGACATTGGGTAATGAGTGTTCCGGTATAGTAGAAAAGACGGGTAATAACGTAAAAGACTTTCGTGCAGGTGACCGTGTATATACACGACTTCCAATAAACAGGATAGGTGCCTTTGCTGAATATGTTGCAGTTGACCATGAAGCTCTGGCTAAAATGCCGTCAGGTTATGACTTTGTTGTCGCTGCCACTATACCATTAGCCGGACTGACAGCCTATCAGGGACTTGTTGAAGAACTTGAGGTCCAGGCGGAAAAGACACTGCTGATAACAGGTGCGTCCGGCAGTTTCGGACAAGTTGCCGTACCCATAGCAAAGTCAATGGGGCTTCATGTTATAGTGACCGGAAACACTCGTTCAAAGGATAAACTTCTAAAAATGGGTGCCGACCAATATATAGACTATAAGAAGGAAAATTATTGGGAAGTCCTATCCTATGTGGATTATGTAATTGATACTTTGGGATCAAATGAATTTGAGCATGAGTTGTCTGTCCTGAAAAAAGGAGGACGGCTGCTCAGCTTGAGAACTGCTCCAAACAGGATGTTTGCAAAAAGGAACGGTTTTTCATGGCTGAAGAGAGTCCTGTTTACGCTTGCCGGAAGTAAGTATGATTCAGCCGCCCGCAAACAAGGTAAAGAATATCGCTTTATGTTCGTCCGTTCAAGTGGTGACCAGCTTAAACGGATAACGGAGATCGTGGAAAAATACCATATCATGCCTGATATTGAATCAAGAACATTCTCACTGTCTCAGGTAAATGAAGCACTTGAACTTATGGCTAATGGAAAACTGAACGGAAAGATTATCATTAAAATGTAATGGAGGATATAAGAATGTGCAAAAAATTACCTATACCAATAGTTGAAACAATCAAGAAACGTTGTAGTGTACGTACTTACCAGGACAAGGAGCTTGAGCCTAATGTAAGAGAAATGCTTCAAAGCTATATGGATAATCTTGAAAACCCTTTTGGAATGCAGGTGAAGAAATATATCATCGATAAGAAACTGGCTTCAGAAGGTGAAAAACTTGGTACATACGGAGTGATAAAAGGAGCAAGTACTTTTATGGGTATTTCTGTTCCGGATAAAGATCTGGCCCATGTAGCTGCCGGATACGAATTTGAGAATCTTATTCTGGAGGCTACGGCATTGGGACTGGGTACAGTCTGGCTGGCGGCAACATTCAACAGGGAAGGCTTTGCTTCTGCAATGGGAGTTCCTAAAAACGAACTGTTTCCGGCCATTTCACCTGTCGGATATCCGGCTGCAAAGCGCAGTCTGACTGAATCGCTGATGAGGACTGCCATGCGCTCTTCCAGCCGAAAGGAATGGAATACATTATTCTATCTGGAGAATTTTCAGACTCCCCTTCACAAAGACGAATCAGGAGATTACGCCGAACCTTTGGAAATGCTCAGACTGGCTCCGTCTGATAAGAACACACAACCCTGGCGCGTATTGAAGGCGAGCAACAGTTATCATTTCTTTGTAACATACAAGTCAGGGATTTCAAGAGGTGAGGAAATCATCAAAAGGGTTGATGCCGGCATTGCTTTGTCACATTTCCATCAGACAGTTCTTGAGCTTGGTCTGAAAGGATGTTTTAAGCAGACGGAACCTGAAAATATCGAACTGCCCCAGAATACTTATTATATTACCTCTTGGCATGCTTAGTAAAAAAAGAATATAGATTAAAATAAAGGAGATATAAGAAATGAAGATATATGAAATAACTTTCAGTCCGACTGGTGGAACAAAGAAAGTAGTTGATTCTCTAGCTAATGAATTGGGCCGTGACATAACAAGCGTTGACCTGTCAGACAGTAATGAAGATTTACATGAATTCTCATTGAAAAATGAGGATATAGCCATAATAGCCGTTCCATCTTATAGTGGTAGAGTACCTGCTACAGCAGCAGAGCGTATTTCAAGAATTCAGGGTAATGGAGCAAAAGCAATCATAATCTGCGTTTATGGTAACCGTGCATACGAGGATACTTTGGTCGAACTTCAGGATATTGTACAAAAGAATGGATTTTCAGTCGTAGCAGCAGTAGCAGCCATTGCAGAACATTCAATAGCACACAAATACGCTAAGGACAGACCAGACAAGGATGATAACAGGCTATTGAAGGAGTTTGCTGCGAAGATAAATGAGAAACTGAAGAAAAAGGACTTTTCAACCCCTGAAATACCTGGCAACAGGCCTTACAGGAAAGCTGGTAATGCCGGAATAGTGCCTAAGCCAACAAAGGCATGTACCCAGTGCGGTCTTTGTGCCTCCAGATGTCCTGTCGGTGCTATTGACAAGAACAATCCTGCAAAAGTGAACAGGAAGGCTTGTATCTCATGTATGCGATGCGTTTCAGTATGTCCGCATCAGGCCAGAAAGATAAACGGCTTGCTTCTTGCAATCGTAAACATGATGCTGAAGAAGGCTTGTAGTATAAGAAAAGAATGTGAGCTGTATATCTGAAATATAGCTTGAGTACACCTCTGAAAGTTATTGACATACATCTGAGGCAAATAAAAATCCCTAACAATGATATACTATTAATTTTATCATTGTCAGGGATTCCAATTTATGCGGTAATCGCCATTTTACAAAAGATTCTCACGTTCTGTTATCTCAGCATCCGTCATCGTATAGCCTTCCAGGCTTCCATCTTTTGCCTGAATACAGATATAAGTCATCGGTTCAGCTGAAGTGCATTTTAAGTTACGGTCACATCCTGGTGATACACGTATGACTGATCCTTCTCCAATCTCGAAAACGTCATCATTTACCTGAAATTTCCCTGTCCCTGACAGGATAATGTAGTTTTCCTCATTGGCCTTATGGTTATGAAAGAAAGGTACTGACATCCCAGTCTGTAATGTACCCAATGAGATCTCGCATGAAGTAGCCTCTGTAGCTTCTTTTACAAACTGCTTTCCTTCAAATCCCTTGATACAACCTATTGTTGCGTGAGCATACTTTTCGCCCTTGTTCATAATTTTAATGTTGCTCATATTTTCTGTTTTTATAAAGTTGATTAACTTTGCATTATAAACTTACTATCATTTTGATAGTACAAATCTAATGCTTTTTGTGTTGATAAACAAGAAGTTACAAAAATGTAACCCACTTACTTTAAGGTAATTATTATTGGAAATGAACAGTTTACAACTACAAGAAAATCTCAAAAAATATACTCATATAGAGGATTGCCCTATACGTAATGTCCTGTCACGGTTCTCCAGTAAATGGGCCATGCTCATATTATGTGTACTTTCTGAAAATGAGGCTACACGCTTCAATACTATAAGTAAGGCAATTCCGGATATATCGCCTAAAGTACTGACCGAGACATTAAAGAATCTTGAAGCTGACGGACTGGTTAAAAGAAAGCTATATGCTGAAATACCACCAAGAGTCGAATATTCATTGACAGATGTGGGCCAAAGTCTGATTCCCATACTGAACAGCCTCATATCCTGGGCATTAGATAATTATGCATATATATCAAGGCGTAAGAAAAAATAAGTATTGATAAACACAGATTCCAGTATCAGTTAAAGAAGATGTACAGATATGTGCCTGACTGTTCTTTATATTAGTATATGATAATGGTATCAATATCTATCTGGTAATACCTCTGAATATGTTTATTTATAGTATCTCTGTTTTCAATATTAATTCCATTTCATTGCTTTTACTGATAAAGCCTAGAGAAGAATACAGATGTTTGCCATATTCACTACTATTTAGCCATAGTTTTTTTATATTATGCCCGTTGGCATATCTGATAATTTCTTGCAATAACAATTTAGCCAGCCCTTTTTTTCTAAATTCAGGGCTGGTAAACACATTCAAGATATATCCCTCTTTCCCATTTAAATTTTCCTGGTATGGAATGCGGCTAAACAAACATAAGGATGCAATGGATATTATATCGTTATTGTTGACTACTCCGTAGCATATAAGGCTTTTATTTATATTGGAAAGGAAATATTCTTTTGTCGATTTCTCTAAATTTTGCAGATTTGTTTTAGTAGAAATTTCTCCTAATTCCCGCAATAAGCAGATTCTCAGATCCCAAAATTGATTTACATCTTTTTGATCCAAAGTTATGATATTCATAAATCTGTATTTACTTTTATTTTTTCAATCTTTTATTCGTCACGTAATCGGAAAAGTTACAGGTGTACTCGGATAATATCATCACCCGGCAGATTATATTGCCCACAAATCAATAGAGAGGTGTATCCATTTTGATGCCCATTGCCTTGACTTTCTATTCTATCTTATCACTGCAAACTACTTATCGTTTTCTTTGACTGGTGTATAATCCAAGGAGGATTCTTCATCTGTAGCCTCCAATTTAAAGATTACAGGTCGTAAACCATCATTACAACTGCATATAGCTACACCTGGTTTCTTTATCCAGTCTCCGAAGTAGAAAGTTTCCTTTGAAGCACCATGAGCCAAAGCAAATACATACTGATAGATTGCTTTCCATGCTTCATCGCAAAAACCATCAGGCTTTGCATAATCAGCGTAAAAAACCTGTCCTTCTTTCAACATCGGACATTTGCTCAATCCATCTACTCCGTATTCTTTGGCCAGATCCTCTATTATAGTTTTCCTTAATACGGTTATTTTTACTTTTCTCATACTGATATTATTTTAGTTTGTACGTAGTATTTAAGTCAGTATTCATTTGATTCTGCCATAAAATCAAATGAAAATCGGAATATTTTTAGATGTGTAAAACCATCCCAGTTGAATAACTGTGTTCCGTTTACCTCTCATCCAACTTACTTATGGCTTTTACAAATTCTTTAAATGGTTTGAATGATAGGCTTATGTTGTTTTTACTATATAGCAACATAAAAAATTCCGTTTGCAAATGTAATCATTTCCAAGCTATCACAAAAAATATCACGCATCCTCATTTCTTGCTGCAAAAATAGCTGTTTGCCGCGCAACTCCCGCAAGGCGGCCCTGCCGGGCTGGTTGTCTGGAAAAAAATCATCCTCGCTTCGCTCCGGTATTTTTTTCCGCCAAGCCTTGCAGGGATGCGGGCAAACAGACAACAGGGACAACAAGAAATAAGAATGCCTGTACCTTACAGGCAGACAATGTATAACAATAAATATCAGAAGTCATGATTACAGACCAGAAGACACAGAACAGGCTTCACGCGGATACCGGAACGGAACTGTTCTCCATCAGACAAAGGAAGGAAGCCGTCACAAGGATGCTGGACATTCTGAAAGAAACTCCGGAATACCTGCAGGTTATGAACCATATACCGGCTTATGCCATGGATGACGATACGTCAGAATGGTGGAATTCCGAAGAATCGGAAAATTTCATGAACTCACTCCTGGAAGTGATGGAAAGCTATACTCCGGACGGATACAGGTTCGGACCGAAATCCGGCACGACTGACCTTTACGGCTACTGGGAAAGCAAGGCCGGACGGACAACCCTCTTCCATCTGCTTTTCAGTCTGGAAAGCGGATATGAATGGAGAAAAGGTCTTTCCCATGAGAAAACGGACGCATTCTACAAGGAAATAAAAGAGAAGTTCCATGAAGAAGGATTCGACACGGACAGAACAGGCTGTATATCACAGGCCATATATCTTGAAAAAGGAAAGACACGCCTGTACGTGCATCCGATGGAAATAAGCGGCTACTGTGAAACACTGCATATTCCACAGATTACAGCCATACTGAAAAAAGGAGGCCGTACATTCCGTCTTGTAAAGGATACGATAGCGGAAGAGGTGTATTCCTTCACCGATGAAGAAGAAATGGAATATTACCGTGCCAGATACGGAACGTGCATCCACCGGAATATACTGGATGCCTTCAGCAACCGCCGGGCAGGGAAAGAGGACATACTTTCCATGATGGCATCACGGATAAATGTGGCGACGACATCACATCTTCACGGTATCGGATATGATTCGCCTGCATACAGGTTTGTGCATGAGGCATACGACAGACTGGTAAACAACGGAAAGCTGAAGGAGAATGTCCGGGAAATCGGTTGCTGCAACATCATAATGGCCATTTCAAATACCAACGCAATATGAGACTGAATTACAATGACATGCTGTTTCTGGCAATATGGGAATACAACAGGAGACAGGACGAGGATCTGACCCTGGAACTGTTTCAGGAAACATTCGGACAGGTTCTCGGCGCACATTTCCATGACAAATGGGTGCATTATTACAACAGGAACCTGCTGATGATGGCCGCCTATTTCAGGGGTGAGGAAGAAAACGGCCAGAAATTCTGTGATATGATCACCCGACAGGTTGAACGCTATACACAAAACAGGAGGAGAACAGGATGAATACAAAGATACGATATGACCTTGACAGTCTTGAACTGGCAAACGGTGACTTCGGATATCCCATTACAGAAAAGGAAGTACGGAAAGTGAACCGTATGCTGGAACTGATGGAGAATGTCCGAAGCAGGCAGATGTGCCCGACAGAAGGAGACTGCGTGGAATTTGTCTCACGTTCGGGTGACTATTTCGGAAAAGCTCATATAGAACGGATAACAGGAAAATATGCGGATATATGCCTGATACCGGAAACGGTATTCTGTTTTGATGACATGGGAAAAGCCGCCTATGATACCACCGGAAGTCCCTGGACGCAGGTCAATATCCGGAACATGAAACCCGCAGGTTCTGAGATCCGCATATTCAGGACATGGGGATTCGGGAAGCGCAGCAGTACGGGCAGTCTAAGGTTCGAAGCTCCGGTCAGGAAATGGGAATGCAGAGAACCGAATCCGTTGTATGACGGTTACACCACCCGTAACTGGTTCCGCTATCATATCATGAAACACCGGGACAGGGAAAGGACAGGCGAATACACCTTCCGCAGCGATTCATTTACGCTGTACAGCCGGAGCGAGCTGGACGAGCTGGCCGCAATCCTGAAAGGCAGACTCTACAAGGGAATCCTGCCTGACTCTCTTGTACTTTGGGGGTACCGCATGGATATTAAGGAAATATCACGTGAGCAGTGGAACGGTATGGGACAGCACGGACAAATCCGCATGAAATTCATGGGATACGGTCCGGTCAGAATCCACACGGACAATGAAAACCATACCGTAACAGTATACAGAATCAACGACAGTCTATAACCAATTATAAAATAAAGGAATATGGCACGATATGAAATCTCCAACGAAGTCAGGCCGCTCGACAGGCTCATCACAGACTTTGCCTCCTCATGCGGCTATGAAATACAGACCGTATTCAACGACTTGCTGCGTTTCATCATCCACGGCTTCTCTCCTGGAGCACCGCCGATAAACAACTGGAAATACAAGCGTCAGCAAAACGCCTCGTTCATGGAAATGACAGCCGAATGGACACGTATCATGCAGAAACAAATCGGCAGGTCGGGCTGGTTCGACGCTTTCGGTGAACTCCACATGGCTTACTGCTCAAAACCGGGACAGCAGGCAAACGGACAGTTCTTCACGCCGTCACATATCTGTGAACTCATGGTCATGTGCGCGGCAGGTAAAAAAGAGACCGGACAGAGGATGGGAGATCCCACATGCGGCAGTGGAAGGCTCCTGCTGGCATACCATGCGCACAATCCGGGAAACTATCTGGTCGGAGAAGACATCAGCCGGACCTGCTGCATGATGACCGTATGCAACATGCTCGTCCACGGATGTGTCGGGGAAGTGATCTGTCATGACAGTCTCCAGCCGAAGGCATTCACCGACGGATGGAAAGTCAACCAGGCTCTGCCCTTGACGGGAATACCTTCTATAAGACGCATGAAGGAAGAGGAATACAGGAATCCTCTTCCGGAAAATATCGGACGCTTCAAAGAGGCAGTCCGTATCATCAACCTATTGGACAAATAATTACCAACCATTTAAAAAATATAATTATGGAAGCTTTAGCAACATTGAACAATCAGAGACAGTTTGATTTCCAGAACAACGGAATCGAAGTAATGGACCTTGAAACACTCCAGCGTACCTACAAGGAGAACGACATCTACGGCAATCCGGTAAGGGGAATCTACCACTACCAGGTCATCCAGCGCATGACGGACATCTGCCGCCGTCACAACCTGAACTATGAGGTGGAGGAAATCTTCGCCGCCCAGAACAAGAACCGGACACAGCCCGGAGTGGTCATCCTGCCGCAGGTGGAACAGACCTATGGAGAGAAGGCGGTAGAGGCACATGTACTGCGAAGAATCTTCACCACCATCCGTATTCTGAACGGGGATACCGACGAACTGACAACCACACTCGTGGTAGCCTACCATCAGGACGGTATCCAGGCGGCAATAGGTCCCTGCGTACGTATCTGCCACAATCAGTGTATCCTTTCACCCGAACGAAGCGTTGCCAACTACGGCAAGGACAAGGTGACTACCGAGGAACTGTTCGGGAAGGTGGATGACTGGATGCGCAATTTTGAGCGTGACATGGATGCGGACAGAAGCCGAATCCAAAGGCTCAAGGAAAAGGTGTTGACACCCGGTGAATTGTACATGATCATCGGTATGCTGACGGCTCTGCGTGTATCCCATGACAGTGCAGACAAAAGACTGGCATCACAGGTGGATACCTATCCGCTTAACCAGGGACAGATTTCCGTGTTTACGGAAGAACTGCTCAAACTCTCACTTGAACAGCCACGCATTACAGCATGGGATGTCTACAATGTAGCGACAGAAATCTATAAACCGGGAAAGACTGATTTTCCTGCCATGATTCCACAAAATGGAGCAATGGCCGATTTCCTGCTTTCATATAACCAGAATTAAAACCTGAAACCGAATACGACAGGCCCGGTTCCGTCACTAGCGGAATCGGGCTTTGTCGTTTATCAACCGTAATAATAAAATAAGATATGGCAGCAAGTAACAGAATAAAGGCTGAAATGTATATCCTTTTCAGCTGCAACGCATGGCACGAATACAGTTCATTCGAGCCAAAGGCGGTCTTCTCTTCCATAGAAAAGGCAGCAGACTTCCTGCAAAAGAACAGAAGAAAACTGAAACTGGAGGAAGATATACAGAGCTGCCACCGTATACTCACTGATAACTACCTGCAAATCAGTAGAAGTAGGCCCTAGAATCTGGATATAAGATGCCCTGAGCAAAATCTCATATTATGAGAGGGACAAGAAGAATATGGAAGAATTTCTACCACGTAATTGGGCAAATTCCAATCAAACTTGTTCCGAATAAATACTATTAGTTTCGAATCGACTACGAATAGCACGATTCGGAACTAATTTCTCAAATTTGCAACGTGGTTTACAAAATGCTTACGAAGATGACGACTACAAGTATTATCAGACCCTTGGTCTGAAACTTATCCACAGAGGATTTTTCAGACAATATAATTATAGGTTGGCGTTGAAGGAGTTGGAAGTATAATACCTTTTTTATTGAGTTTATAGGGGAGAGATTCTTTTCTTCCCTATAAACTTCAAATAATATTTCGCTATCTTTTCGGATAAATTCTAATGCCATCCTTATCCTCTTTTGCAGAAGATATGAACCTTTTATGTTTAAGGACTCCAGCTAATTTGAGATTCCATTTTGTCTTCTCCAAAACTGGATGTTTAGATCGTTCAGCTATGTCTATATATTTACCTCCCAATAAGTTCAATAATTCAGCTATTTTATTATCATCATAATCATACTCAAGTATAAGCAATGAAATAATATATACCCTATAAGACTCGTTCGAAGCATTTTCTAAAACTTCAATTATTGTCTCTTCTTCTATATTTTTTAAATCAGTATTTATTATTATATCCAGAACCTGATTGGCTAACTTATCAAGTTCAATAAGTATGTCTTTAGTAGTAATAGTAATTATTCTCTTCTTTTGCTCATAAGTGAATACTTCTGAAGATAGAAGTTTATATGCAACTTTACTGTCAGATATATATGAAGCTGATAGATTTTCTAATAGTTGCTTATGGTATTTTATCAAGTAATCAGCATAAATGTCCATTTCTTTCAAAAGGTCAGTATTCTCTTCACAGAATGGTAACATATTATGAGACAATAATAACAGTAATCTATCTCGATTTAATCCTCTTAGTCCATCATATCCTTCAAATTCAATCTCGAAGGATTTTATAATGGAAGAGTACGTACCGATAGTCAGTTTGGTTGTTCCTAGTAGATAAGCTCCCAATGACGAATATTCACTGTCATCTTTTTCAATCATTTGGTTGCTCAAATTATCAGAGAAGTGTTCAATGTATTTTATCAGAATATTCTCATCTTTGTTTTTATTGTTATAGTATGAAATAACATTCTTCCATGTTGGATTAATTAAAAACAAATTATATGCAAGTGTTTTCAGTTCGTCTGTATCAATATTGCTATCATCATCTAACAGTTCTTTTTGCCCTATTAAATAGTTTTCCTTATCATCAGTCTTTATCTTCTCACTATTTAAAATGAACAAAAGCGAATCTTTCGTTTCATCTTTACAATCTTTCGAGAAGTGCATTACAGCTTTATCTATATTGTTTTCAATATCTTCTATAAAGATACTGTATTTTGTATCCCTAATTCTGCTTAGATTTAAGTTTTCTTCTTCTACCTGTGAATCATTAAAAATGAAATTTGCAATAATACATAAATTATGGCTGTTTATCTCGTATGCCTGATTATCTATTGACTGTTTAAGAAGTTCCGAATTCTTGTCATTAAGCTTCTTGAACTCTGAGTCTATTACTAAATCCAAACACCGTTCTTTTCCTATATTCTCGAATCTATCAGTTAGAAACTCATAATGATTATTTAGCCATCCCCTGGCTTCTTTACAAATTTCCTTACTGTATTTAAGCCAACCTTCTATTAATGTATTTTTTTCATCATTATTGTTCCATGATTCTATATTTATCCAGGACTGTATCTCATCCCATTCGATGTAATGTTCATAAACTTGTTTCTGAGCATTACCATAAAGATAATATTGAGCAAGGAAATCTAAGGGGGCTTGATCTGTTTCCAATATGTTCATTATTAGATTAAAATAGTCTTTATGAGATGATGATACATAATCCAACAAATCATTATTTAGAATAGCCTTTGTTTCAAACATATAAGGAAGAAGTTCATTAACGAAATTTTCTACCTTATCAATGTGGTAAGAATATTCCTTTGGTATATCTCTCTTGATAGATAACAACAACTCTCTGTCTGCTAAAGAGACCATTCCTTCATAAAAGAAGGAAATATAGTCATAATATTCCTCATCAATAAATCCTCGACGAATAAATACGTCCATCATCTCAGATAGTCCAATGCTCTTGTATAAGTCACTTTCTCCTTGTTTATAATAACCTATAAGTATCTTTAATCGATACTTATGAACATTTAGCTTTTGCTTATATAGCATTGCTCTGTCTCGCTCAAATTTACTTTCTGGTATTCTAAGTAAAGCTATACGTCTCTTAAAATTAATTTCTTTGTCTATAGAATTAAAATCAAAAGTATAAGAAGTATGTTCATTTCCACCATAATACCCCCAATAAGAGTAACAAACTTCACGTTTTGATATCAATTTGTTGAAAAGATCTTTGTCTTTAGAAATTTGATCTAAAGAGTAGTTCTGACCGTCAATAATAAATTCTGTGACCTTATTATTTATACGTTCTCTTATTTTATACAAATAAATAAGGCGTAATTCTGACTCTTTTAAGTGTTTCGTTTTAAGAAATGCTTGATATTCATTTTCCAATGTTTCTTTCTTTTTAGCAATTTCATCCAAAGCACCTTTAGCAAAGTTCGGCTTTTCTTTTATACAGTTATAAACCTTTCCTTCTCGTCTATGAAGCATTGCAAAATCTTTAGGATAATAGTTTTTATAAACTATCATAGCCAATAATTTTGTCAGATTCAATTTTTGATTATTCCCAGTACACAGCTTTTCCCTATATTGCTGAAATTCGTTGGCAATATTGGTTAAGATACGCATATCCTGAACAAAGAAGGCTATATCTCTTAAGTCACCATCCTTAATCACATTATCTTCCAAACCTCTTTCATTTAATGCGGCTTTTAGTATATCCTTAGAATTTGACGGATTGATAACAGGTATCACAGTCGTAATATAGTCAAAAAACTTTGTACGTTCTTCGTTAAGGAAAATATCATCCTTTACAGCATATACGAAGACTATGTTTCTACTAACTATTTTAGATTCATTGAGTAATTGGTTTAACTCTCTTAGCTTTAGAAATATATCTGGACTGCCGAACCTATCCAAATCCTCTATAATAACAACATTATATTTAGTTACTTGAAAGAAATATAGAATTTCATCCAAATGATTATTAAAGATTGAAGTTTCTTCTTTAATTTCAATAACTCCATCTTTAAGGTTCAACTTATTGAGTTTTGAATTACCATATGATCGTACAAAATATTCCACAACAAAATAAAGGATTGTCAGCATATATAATATCGCTATGCTGTCAAATATAATATTATAATCACCCCAATTAAGTGCATTACATATACTTTCAACTCTCAACCATTTTGGTTCAAAAGCTATTAAAAACGATATAAAAAACAGGATTGCATTTAATGAGATTTTTCTTAATGTTCCCTCATCAATGTGTATAATTCGCTTAAATCTTGAATTCTGAACTGTTGAAGTTTTTTCCCGGTATATAAGTTGCTGTAATATACTATACTCAATTCTTCTGTTCAGCTTTTCAATTTCTTCATCAGTCTTTTGAGGAGGATTTTCCTCCTCATCTGCCTTTAAAGTTGCTAATGAAATAGGAAGATATTCATAATTACCAAAATTCTTCCTGAGAGTCAATAGAATTGAACTCTTACCGGAGCCAAATGGTCCAGTAAGAGCTATATTTTTTATTTCTCCTTTTTTCAAGGCTTCTTCAATTACTTCATTTAATTCCTCAACCGTTTTATAAGAGGACTCTTCAGAAGTAAGAATTTTTGGATTTAATGCTCTAATCATATTTTATCCTATCTCGTTTTTAAATCAATCTAATCTTTCCAATCAGCAACTGCTGCATCATATCCTGCTTTATCTGCTCATATTTAGCTTTTTTTACCTTCAAAGGCGTCTATTTCTCTGTCCATGCTTGAAAAATAGCTTTTTGCTCTTGTAACTCTTTTGGGCAACCAACCTTTAAGTCTAAACATTATTGGGTGAAATTCTTTTTTGACTATTGGATGTTCCTTTAGATATGCCAATGAAATAAGGTGATTATTTACGACATTACCCTAAAATATCCCCTACTCTATAAAAGCAGCTTATGTATTACTTCCCAATTATATCTGTTACAGGTAAACAGACTGGGATTGAGAATTTCACTCTACTTTCATTTGATGTACTTTTACCTTCTTGAGATTTTCCACCAACTCCTATAAATGATACTCCTAATTTACCTTCAATCTTTCCTTCTTCTGACTCAATAACAGTAACAGCAATATCCATATCTATCAATTGTACTCGTCTTTGGATATTAACGTGTTCAGGTTGTTTGGGAATACAAAAATCTCCTTGTTCCCCAATTGTAATATTTGGGTTTACAATAACGCCATATTGATTACATTTTTCAGATGCCTCTAATATACCTAATGAAATTTGTTCAATGGTATTGCTTATAAAATCTTTCAGTTCCATATATTTATATGTTAATTCAGAATACAAAGGTAATGAATATCAGAGATAAACTGTCCAAAATTATTAGTTATAAAATAGCAAAATTGTAGATTTGAACAATTGAAGTACAAGACCGCGGTGGTAAAGAGACTAATATTTACCATCAGAGGGAGCGGAACAATCAAATTATATTTAAAGAACAGTTTGATTATAAGGACTAAGACAAGCAGTCTTTGCGTATTTCCTTTCTGAAAGGACGTTTCATGGAGAAGTTTCCGAAACTTGGTGATTGTTAAACGATTCCATGATATTACAATACGGAGTAAAATGAAAGCTAATCCTGATTATAGAGACAAAAAGGACTATAAAAAATCAATACAAATCCATTACAATGAAATAGCAAATTTATTCAAAGAAGAATTTACAGGGAAAGAAGTGCCCAATGAATGTATCACTCAACTTCTTCAAAATCCTGAACTCAATGATACTCCTATTTCTTTCTTAAGGTATAAAAAATAGTTTATACTCTTCCTTCCTTCTTCTTTCTATTGACGGAATTTTCTTTCCCTTATAGTGACAATATCGTATGAAATCCGCATAAATGTCTCGGTTACCGGCTTCCAGTTTCCTTATTAACGTGCTTTTGGGCATCCTGCCATAACCGAGCAACCTATATGGGCCCACCTGATAAGCAAGACAGGCTATCAGTAGCGAATCCTTTCCCAGATGACGGAACAATGCACACATTTCCTTCAGATCCTTTCTCAGAATACTGTCTCCCTCACTTTCTGTCAGTCTGGCGGGAAACTTTTCCCCTTTTCTGATACGGTGACCGTATGCAACATACGGATGATGTTCCGGACCATGCCATCCTTCATATTTCTTGATACACCTGACAGCCGTTTCCCAACGTGAGTCTTCCACATTCCCCTGTGCACGCAAAGAAGTTACCGTCATGGCCAGTACCACCAATGGCAGTACTGACCTTAGAAGTCTTACGGTTATTATAAGGCACCTCCTTCCTGAACTGACAATGAATCTTCCACAGTACCTGTTTCTTCATCACCTGCATCGTTGAAGTCAAATTCCATTTCCGTCATGTTTCCCCAGTTGTCCTCGACAACGACAATGAAGTTCTGTGCCTCGTCACATAGTGAAGTATAATACAACCTGAACTTCCGGTTCTCCAGCAGATAACGGTCATTCGGCTTGAATTCAAGACCGTTGTCCAGTTTCAGAGAACCTTCCCCGTCGTACTGGAAATAACGGATTGTATAGACCGTACCGTCAAAATTGCCCTCACTTTTGAGTTCACACCGTATTTCCGCTGTCTCATTCCTTTTCAGTTCCTTTGGAACCGGCATTGTTTCCACGGTAAACGGATAACTCTGCTGGATTTCCAGCTCGGATTCACACGAGGTCAGTACAAGACTGACCAGACCGATACAGAACATGGCAATCTTGCCTGCCAGCCCAAATCCTTTTTTTATATTCTTTTCTGTCTTCATTTGTTTTCCTTTGTTTTTGTCAGATATTCATTCAAGTCCTTAAATCCATCATACAGACCGGAATAGTCCGTAACCTTGTTCCCGAAATGTATGTTCAAAGTCTCCAATGCGATAATCCCGGCCCGGTCACGGTCAAGAAAACACCGGATTTTGCCGTAACCCTCCAAAACGGCATATGACCGTTCCAGATTGGACACAGAGTTCAGCACCAGGCAGTCCTCGTCCTTCACAATCCGCAAGACCAATGCCGAAAGGAAATCCACAAATCCTTCAAACACACAGCACGTATCCTGTTTCTTTCCGGACAGGGACACACAGGAAATGTCCTTGGGAGAGATGCATCCCTTGAACATCGGGTTACGGAGTTCATAACCGCCGCTCCGGTTCATGAAGCCTATGGCAAAATACCGTTTGCCCCGTATTCCGTATTTCACTTCCTTGCAAAATCTCCCGGCTATGGCCGGATCAATTCCTCTCTCTTTCAGGTAACCTTTCAAAGCCTCACGACTCAGTTCCGTCACTTTCACGTCTTCGAATCCGGAAACGCGGGGTATCTTCTTACGTTCCTGTAAAGGCCGGAGGGGAAGGATGCCGGATTTCCCTGAAAGGAATTCCAGTTGCTCCATGAAACCGCTACTTCCTGTCAGTTCTCCGGCAAGATGGAAAATGTCCCCTCCCTTTCCAAGGCCAAAATCAAACCAGACATTCCGCTGCGTATCCACCTTGAAGGATGCGGTTCTCTCATTTCTGAAAGGGGATCTGAACCAGACATCATTTCCTTTACGGGATACAGGCATATGCCCCAGATCTTCAAGAAAACCGACAAGGGAAATCCTCCTAATCTGTTCCAGTTCCATAACCTGCTAATTTATCATAAAACGGATGCCGATTCCATACTGGGTATGGCAATGTCCGAGACTTCCGCCCCACAGGAAACGCTCACGTAAGGAAGCCGTCAATGCCACACGGTCGGCAAGGTACAGTTCCATCTCCAGCGTCAGGGCACAGCCGTACACAAAGGCATCGCCGTTTTTCAGGGTGGCCCCGTCATAGAGCTTTTTATCTGACCAGTTTACCGTCTCATATCCGGCCAGAGCCAATCCTCCCAGATTGAGGAAGAACACTTTTCCCGCATCGGAAAGAAAATTCAGGTAATATCCGCCTTCTGCTGTAAACTGCGCCGAAGGGATGGTTACATGACGGTAACCGTGCTTCATGTGCAGGTATTCCGCTCCATATACCCATTTGTTCCCGCCTTTTGCATAGCTTGAAAGTGTCATTCCCATATAGTATCCGTTATCGGAAGCCATACCTCCACGCATTTCCACACCCTGCATCCTTGGCAGAATCCGCTGGGCGTCTGCCTGCCCTACGGAAAGGACAAGCAGCAATGCCAGCATATACAATACTTTTGTTCTCATCGTACCTTCAGTTCGTTGATGGTTTCCGCACGCACCAGGTCTTCGTTGACCACCTCAAAACTATGGTGACGGCCGCCCTGTTTCTCATACATCTCCACAACCAGTTTCTTGTCGTCCGGTATCGTAAACTTGGGAAGGGCGAATACCGTGCATTCCGAATCCCTGCCGTTTACACGTGTCACATAATTATAGGCACGCAGCGGATAAATCACCTGCTCCTGCATGGCCGTACGCTTCATCACCTTTTTGTCCACCACCTTGAACGTAATGAAATCCACGTCAAAGGGCACATTCGAGGAGTTCTTTACCTGGGTATGGAAATAAAGCAGGTCATTATGGGTGTACAGCCCTTTGAGCAGATACTGGATACCGAAACGCTTGCAGCCGATATGACGGATACGGCGCTTGTCATTCTCATACACGGATTTCATGATAAGACGTACCAGACGGGGTGACTCGTTATCCAGCTCGGTCAGATAGATTTCCATGGCATTGTTGGGACGGTTCACCGATTCTCCGTCATGGATGAAATTACACATCTCCACATTCAGCAGTAACGGCTCATCGGCATACTTCACGTTGAAAGTATAGAAGTTCCCGTCTTCGGTTATTACAGACATATTGGTCTCCTCCCTGAAATTGCGTGTCGTGGCCTTTACTCGGATTACATTCTCGGCACCGTCGGCCTTGCCGGCTATCAGGTTTGTAGAACCGAGATCCACATACTTGACCGGAGCAGGGAAAATGACATGGACAGTCTTGTCATACGTTATTTCCAGTCCGTGCGGCGGAATCATCTGGCTGAAACCGATCTTGCGGGTCAGCCCCTCATAATAATCACCGCTACTCTGCTGCGCCCAGGCAGCCGATACGCCCAGTAAAAGGGCAAACATCATCAGAATCTTCTTCATGTGCTTTTGTTTAATGGTTGTCTTTTCTTTCATAGTTTCCTGTATTTCATTTCTCCGGTGAATGGAGCAGTACCCGGTGTCCGGCCTTCAAAGTAATCTTTACCGTACGCATCCGTTTGGATATGTACTGGGAAACGCCCTGTATTACACCTTTCCCCAAATCGGAGGCAATCTGCGCTCCTGCATCGGTGGAAATGTTGATGCTGCTGTTCATCGAGGTTCCCATATTGGCGGCAATCTCCCTGGCAGCGTCATATTCCAGTGAACCCGGCACCAGGATTCCCTGCTGTCCGTCCAGGTCATAGACTTCTAGCTCCACCGGCAGGATAGTTCCCTTGTATTCCACGGCATTGACCATGATTTCCAGCCGTTCACCCTGTATGCGTGTGCCACCTACCAGTACGGTCCCTTTCGGTATGAAACGTCCGGCAACGGACATGGGCTCGGTAAGCCGCAGGCGCAAAGCCTGCCCGTCGGATACGGTCTGCGTACCGTGTACACAGGCAGCAATGGTATTGCCTTCCGTTACGGTCTTCCGGCCGACAGCCGTATTGAAACCGGCATTGCGTTCTCCCGAAAAAGCGGATATGAACTCTTCGTCGCTCATAGGTCTGGAAAGCGAGGATACCACCTCATTGTGAACCTGTTTCACCGGTATGGCTTTTTTGTCCTCCGCTTTTCTGACGGGAGAAGGAGTCTCCACTGCCTGACGGTTATTGTATTTGGCGGCCAGTTCGTAGGATTTTTCCATCAGGGCCATCTTTTCCTCCATGCCTGACAGTGGCTCCTGCTTCTGCTGCTGTTGCTGCATACGCTCCAGTTCCTCAATCCTTTCCTGAAGCCTTTCCTTTTCCGGATCGGTCCGCGGTTCATAGATGCTACCCAGCGTACGGTTCATCTCACGGTAGGCTCCGGCCGAAGAACTGACCGCTCCAGCACTGCCTCCTTCTATTTCCGTTTCCGTGTTTGTTTGCCTCTCCGGTGGAATGTTATCGGGAAGACGGACACTGTCTTTCCGTTCCTCTTTGGCAAACATGGACTCCGCAGCTTCAAAGAATGTCTTCCTTTTCCTGCTTTCCTGTTCCATCAGAGCCTTTTCATAGGCATCCTTCTTGTTCCCTTCCAGGCGGCTGTCCTCGGGAGAAGGGATTTCCGTATTGAATCCCTGTCCTTTATCCTGCCGCTCCCGTTCCTGCCCGGAAGGTGAGAATATCAGATAGAAACTTCCCAGACACAGCAGGAACATCAGAGGATACACAACAAATCCGGCGCGTTTGCGTTTCTGTTCCTCACTCAGCGGCTTCCTGTCCTTTGAGGACCGGAGCCTGAACGGTTTCATCAGCCGTTCCATTACTTTCTTGACTTTTTCTTTCTCCATTTCTTACAATAGATTGAATGAACTCCATACGGAGTGAATCCTTTTCCATAAATTCCATTCCGGACTCCCGGTTCTTACTGCCTATAAACGGTCTACATGCCGTATAGACACATGCGACGGCAAACGGGATAAACAGTATCCAGAGAACGGCCTTGCACTGTTTCACGGTAAGTCTGTGGCAGAACCTCCTGAGTTGAAGGTCCGCCTGTCTCGTCAGGTTCCTTTTCATCGCTCTACGCTCCTTATGTCCTTGTTTTCCAGTATGGTCAGATGTTCGATGATAAAGCCGTTGGGGTTGTCATCGGAACGGGACGTGTTCTGAAGCTGGCAGTCAGTCACCAGCGAACGTTCCGTCACATTACTCTCACGGATAATCATCTGGCGGGCATACGTCCTAGCCCTGTAGGGGTATCCGGAAAAGTCGCAGACCACGCTGTCCACCCGTACCACCTGATTGATATTACCGGAAATGAGACGGTTATAATATCCTTTCTCGGCAAAATCCACATAGTAATGATAGGCGCTTTTGTCCGCCAGCTGCAAGGCACGGTTGATATTGTGCTCAATGGCATCCTTCTGTGGCGACAGCCCGAAAAAGAGCTCATGGAACCTTCTTACATGCTCCCTGGCTTCAGCCGGACGGTTCTGTGAAAGATCCTGCGAAAGGGCAAGCATCAGTGACTTGCCGCCATCGAGTACATAAATTTTCTCACGCTGTTTCTCCGCAAAGCGGTATGAGTTCCACAGGGCAAACACGGTCACGAGCGTGCAGCATCCGACAAAGACCGCAAGCATCAGGCGTATCCGTCTGAAGCTGCTTTCAATATTGGTCAGTGATTTGAATTCCATCTGTTTTCATGATTTTTATGTTCCTGTTCTGTTTATTTTCCACGCAGACGCCCTCCGATATTTCCCAGTCCGGAACCTGCGGCACCGGCTGCAAATCCTCCGGCCTTGGTCGCGGTACGGTTGATGTTGCGGTTGTAGTTTCCGGCACCGCCTGCCTGCACAATCCATCCGGCCACGGTCGGCACGGTAAAATATCCGATGATACCTATCAGCATGAAGATCACATATACCGAATTGGAGTTGTCCAGCGAATAGTTCGGATTGTTCTGGAGCTCCAGGATGTCGTTCTGCAGCATGAGCACCTGAATCTTGGCCAGCATACAGCTGAAAAGGTCACTCACGGGAAGCCACAGATAGACGGAAATGTAACGTGTGAACCACTGGCTGAGCGTGGACTGGAAACCGTCCCACACACTGAAGGCAAAAGCAATGGGACCAAGGATGGACAATACAACCAGAAAAAAGGTCCTTACCGTATCTATAAGCAGGGATGCAGCGGCAAAAAGCAGTTCCAGCAGACTGCGGAAGGCATCCCGGATATTCTTTTCCAGATTGTACATGCCCACTTCCATATACATGCCCATGCGGGTTGCCATGGCATCGGGCGACCATCCGAGCTCGTCCAGCTGACTATCAAACTCCTCATCGCTGACCAGATAGGCCGTTTCCGGATTGCGGAGCATGGCTTCACGTTCCAGCCTGTCCTTCTGCTCACGGTACTGCTGCATGTCCATCGTCTGCCCCTCAAGCATCTTGTGGGTTCCCTGCACAATCGGACTCAGCACCGTATTCATCGTTCCGAGTACCAGGGTCGGGAAAAGCATGATGCAGATGCCTATCGCAAACGGACGCAGAAGCGGATACACGTCTATCGGTTCGGCACGGGCAAGCGACTGCCAGACACGGACGGCCACATAGAACAGGGCACCGAGTCCGGCAAGTCCCTTGGCCACATCCAGCATATCCTCACAAAGGGGCATCATTTCATTGTAAAGGCTCTCCAGAATGGTATGGAGATTCGAGAAATCCACGGATAACAATACCATAGGCTACCAGTATTTGGAGGTGTCATTGCCATAGAGCTTCAGGACACGGTCAAGGTCATTCTTCTTGCGGGCACGCAGAAAACTCACGGCTATATTCCTGTTCGTATAGTAATTCACGAGATTGCGGTAACGGCGCATACTGGCATAACAGTCATCCACCACGTCCATACGGTCCTTGTCGGTCATGGAAAGGGTGCTGACGTTGATTACCTGCTTGAGGTCCTGCAACACCCCGTTGCTCTCTTCCAGAAGTTTGGTATAACCGAAAGCGATGGCATCCAGCTCTTCGGGAGAAAAGTTCTCGTCACCCAGCATCTTTTGGAAATTGGTCACGTAGATTTCCGACACGTCACCGACCATCAGGATAATCTCACTGACCTTACGGGCATCCTTCACCAGATTGTTGACGGACTTCAGGGCATCATAGTATTTCTTGTACTGCTGGTATATCTTCACCGTCTCCGCAAAATTCTGGGCGGTACTTGTCGCGGTTGAAGAGGTATGCACGATATTGTCCGACATGTTGATGATACTCTGGGCAAGGTTTCCCGGATCGGTCACCACCCACTGTGCCCGTATCTGTCCGGCAAGAAAAAAGGTTCCTGCACAAAGCAGCAGCAGTCTTTTTCTCATGGACGTACCTCCTTCCTTACATAGTCACCGTTCGGAGAAAAGGTCAATACGTCAGCCGCCTCATTGTAGGCGATGTCTATGCGGTAGCCGGTATTGATGAACAGGTTACCGTTTTCTTCCACCAGCAGATAGGTTTCCGGCTTCAGCTTCCGTGTCTTTCCGCTGCGGGCGAAGACCGTCACCTTGTAGGCGTCCCCTTCCTTATATATAAGGACATCGGGCTTGCCTTCCACACTGCTCCATGAACCGCACAGGCGGTCACAGTCCTTGAACCTGCTCTCACTGCAGCTCTGCAGAAGCAGTGATGCCGCCCCGATCAGGCAGGCGGCCAGTCTGTACAACTGTCTGTTTTTCATGTCTTGTCTTTTTTAATGATGTTGTTCTTGTTTTACTGAATCTCTCAAAGTCCCATCTTGCGTCTCTTTGGCTTCGGAGTGACCGGGATGTGGACTTTTCCGGACAACCTGTCTTTACAGGCTGGCTTCCGGCATTCCCTACGGATAGCGTTGTCGTCCTTTTTGTTTGGGGACTTCAGGCCGACCATGGTTTCAAACCTGGCATAAAGTTCCTTATAGGCCTTTTCTGCCTGTTGCCGTCTGATTCCATCCGGGGAATTCCGGTCAATGCCGTATTTCATGAGAAAACCGGAATTAATGAAAGGACTGTCAATATTCTTCGGGTTGGCTATGAAACCTCCCAGCTTTTCCAGTTCCCCGTACAGCTTGTCGAGATACTGTACGGGAGGAGGGGAACAAAGCCGCTCGAAGACCTTCTCCACAGCATGTGTCAGTCTTACATCGACCTCTACGGCATCAGGTATCTCGCCTCTGAGCCTTCTTTCCCTGTAATCTTCCGGTTCCATACTTTCAAGCCGGTGATACAGCTCATAGTCTTCTGAGAATCCGTAATGTTCACGGATATCCTTCGGTATGTCCCATCCGTTCATCAGGGACCAGTAGAGACATTCGATTGTCTCCTTACGCTTTCTTTCATCCGATTCAAAACTGTCATTCATAACCGTCATGCTTTACCGTTTGACCTTTTCCTTTCCCTTCTCATTTCCGCAATGCGTTTCACGGCCAGTTCCAGATTTCCGCCCAGTTCCTTGGCCAGCTTCTGCAATTCCAGCTTTTCCGACTCTTCCGTGGTATATACGGCATATTCCTCATCGCTGACTTCCGTGGCATACACGGCCGAGTGGGTACCGCCAAGACCGATCCAGACCTCACGGTAGAAACGTCCGGGATGGTTGGCCTGGTTAATGGACAGGATCTGTCCGCGTTCCTTGTCGGTCAGTCCGAGAAGCCGCTGGATATGGTCGAACTTGTTCATGTATTTCCGCTGGTCAAGAAGAATCTTACAGTCACTGTTGTTGATGATAGCTTCCTTTACGACAGGGGAACTGATGATGTCATCCACTTCCTGGGTGACCACGACAGCCTCCCCGAAATATTTTCTGACGGTCTTAAAGAGATACTTTATGTACTCACTCATATTGGCGGACATTAGGGCTTTCCAGCATTCCTCAATGAGTATCATCTTGCGGATGCCTTTCAAACTGCGCATCTTGGCGATGAAGGTTTCCATGATTATCAGCGTGACCACGGGCAGAAGTACCTTGTTTCCGCTGATATTGTCCAGTTCAAATACGATAAAGCGCTTGTTGGTAAGATCCAGTTCCTTGTCCGAATTAAGCAGGAAATCATAATCACCGCCACGGTAGAACGGTTCCAGCACGTTCAGGAAACCGTCAATGTCAAAATCCTTCTCACGGACTTTCTTCTCCTCAATCATCCGGCGGTAGTCATCACGCACAAACTCATAGAATCCGTTGAAATCGGGTCTGACATCCCTGTTTTCCGTTATCCTGCGGATGTATGCGTTCACCGCTCCCGAAAGGGCCACTTCTTCCGAACGCCTTGGGGCTTCATCCTCACGTTTCCAGAGTGTGAGTATCAGTGTCTTGATGCTTTCACGCTTTTCCACGTCAAATTCCCCGGAATCCGTATAGAACGGATTGAAGGCGATGGGATTGTCCTCCTCATAGGTGATATAGATACCGTCCTCGCCATGTGTCCGGTCATGAATCAGGCTGCAAAGTCCCTGATAGCTGTTTCCGGTATCCACCAGCAGGATATGGGTACCCTGTTCATAATACTGGCGGACAAGGTGGTTCGTAAAGAAGGATTTACCGCTGCCGGAGGGACCGAGTATGAACTTGTTGCGGTTGGTGATGATTCCCTTGCGCATGGGCAGGTCACTGATGTCCAGATGAAGCGGTACGCCGCTCTGCCTGTCCGTCATACGGATACCGAACGGACTGGGCGAACTGCGGTAATTCGTTTCCGAAGCAAACAGGCAGACAGCCTGTTCCAGAAAGGTATAGAAACTTTCCTCAGCCGGAAAATCGCCCGCATTGCCCGGGATACCAGACCAGTACAGCACCGGGGTATCTATCGTGTTGTAATGGGGTACGCATCCCATCAGGGCAAGCTGGCTGCCGGTATCGTTCTTGATACGCCTTAACTCTTCCTCGTCTTCCGCCCAGGCCAGTACGTTACAGTGGCACCGAACCGGAACAAGCCCTTTCGTATGCGCCTCGTCCAGATACATTTCTGCCCATTCATAGTTCACGGCATTGCTGCGGCTGTATTTCGACAGGGACAGCATGTTGCGTGAAGTCTTTTCCATGCGTTGCAGGATTTCCTGCGCGTCATCGATGAACACGTACTGCGAATAGACATGGTTGCATGAAAGCAGAAGTCCTACCGGAGCCGCAAACGAAAGACGGCAGTCGCTACGGTCAGTGGACAAGCGCTCATAACGCATGTCCGTGCCCACACTGCCGGGAAGGTCTTCCGTATCGGAAAGCACATGCAGGCAAAGACGTTTGTCACCGATGCGCATACGTTCCGGATCAAGGCAGATGTCCTGTAATACGGGGTGCGTGTCCTCCATACCGAGAGTCAGGTATCTTTCAATCAGCCCGGGACATTCTTCCGTTCCGATAACCTCTTCAGTTCTGAGACGCTTCATCCTGACATGCCCCGAATCGTTCATGATACGCTCGAACTGCTCCACCGCCTCCAGAAATTTCACGACCGAATCCCAGTCCGTGATTTCCTTGGGAAGGATATAGCCGCGGCACAGGGTACTGAAATCACTGCGGCGGCGGGCACGTTCGCGTGTGGTCTTTGTCAGATACAGGAAGCAGCGGTGTCTGAGATACGGGCGTTCGTTGAAATGACGCTCATAGCTGCGGGACAGGAAACTTTCCGTCCCGTCTCCTTCGCTCCGGTAGTTTTCCTTGACGAACCAGTCCTGCTTGTACACGACCGAATAATTGGGAAGCACCTTCATGGCCTTTACCCAGGTACCGTGAATGGCTTCGTATTCCGCCGCCGTCACCGTGTACAGTTCAGGCAGCTCGACCTCGAAGGCTACCGTAATGTCCGCATCCTTGCTTACGATGCAGTTGTTTTCCACGGCCAGAATCGGGAATCTGTCTTCCAGATCACAGGCCTTCAATACACTTCTCATTTCTTTCTCTTCTTTTTGGTTAATGCTCTGAATATTCTGCGACGGGCTGACAAATAGCGCGGATGGCGTTTTTCGGCCAGCATCTTCATCAGCCCGTGCTCACCGTAGCGGGCATTCATGCGGAAGGTCAGCCATACGGCCAGGGTACCGGATACCGCCCCGAAAGACAGGCATACCAGCTGGCTGACACCGGCCATATACAGGACAACCACCGCAAGAAAGACCGATACAAGGCCTCCGGCAAAAAAGAACAGGTACTGTGATTTCAAGCCCTTGAACTCAATCGGACGGCCTGCTCCTTTGTTGATACGGTAATCCATGGCTTACAGGAAGAAGGAACGGAGAATGGTAGCGGCCACAATCAGGAAGATGCAGGCGAAGAACCAGCTTGCCGCAGTCTTGGACGTATCCGGGTCACCGCTGCTGAACTTGCCATACGTCTTGATACCGCCGACCAGACCGAGTACGGCTCCGATGGCATAGCACAATTTGGTGGCCGGATCGAAATACGAAGTCATAAGGCTGGTAGCCTCATTGATGCCGGCAAGACCCTGTCCCTGTGCGAAGGCACCTGCCGCTGCCAGCACACACAATACTGAAAATAGGATTCTTCTCTTCATTGTCGAATCATTTTGGGGTTTGACATAAATTTTGAATTCGACTGCAAATATATAAGGCTTAAACCGCTGTGATACAACACCGTCATCAGGTGTCACAAGATGTCATCAGATGTCATTCAGGAAGCCTTACAGACATAAAAAAAGCATCCCGAAAAGATTTCCGGGATGCCTGAATATATCGGTGTCAGATATATTTCCGCCACTCGTCAGACGGTTCATTCCCATCCTTTACTTTAAGCGGTTTGGGATTGCCGTCCTCATCAAGATACCTGTCTATCAGTTCCTCTACAATCGCGGAATTCTCCATATTGGAAAGGAACACGTCAATCAGGCTGGTCTGCCTGATGGAGAACAGGACACGGGCCGCCTGCATGGCCTTCTCATGGTCGGCTTCATCCTGATGTGTCAGATATTCGCCGAGTACTTCCATGTCCCTGCTGGACAGAACAGGTGATACGGATTCCACTTCGGGAGACTCCGCATCAAGGTCTTCCTGGACTTCTTGCAGAAGTTTCATCTTATCCAGCTGAAGGTTGCATTCCACATCTTCCTGCTGCACGTCCTCCTCTTCACCGATAAAATTCCTTTCAAGTGGCTGGCTCATGAAGGGAGCGGCAGTCTTTCCGGCATTCTCGTCCAGATAGACATAACAGGTACTTCCCATCACTTCTGCATCTGAAACCGCAGATTCCGTTCCAGCAGCTTCTTCCCTCTCCTTTTGTGAAACAGGTTTCGCATAAAGCAAAGTACAAATAATTTCAATATGTTTTCTCCAGCCATACACGCTGTACAACAAATAACTTATACAGACAATTCGTACACAGAGGTATATTAGTTCTTCCATATCAGAATGGTTCTTGGGTTTTACGGCGAAACAGCTCGCCGAGCTCTTTACTGTAAGTCTCAAGATGGTGTGCCAGCACATTATCTAAAAAAGCAGGCACACTCATATCATCACTTAAAAGAGGAAGGATACGTGCCAGCTTGCAATACATATCATAGCTGATATAGGTTTGTTTCCGGTGTACCGACTTTCTTTTGTCCAAAAACAATTCCCTATACATCTCCACCTTCTTTTCTAATCCAGGGTCAGCACGTATCGTTTTGCGGGACTTTTCCTGTTCCAGTTTCTCTACTTCCGGCACATTTTTCCCTTTTTCTGCAGCAGAAACAACATTTCCACCGACATCGCGCCCAGACTTGCCACAAGAGATGGATTCACTGGCCATCATGTCCTTTAGGACATCCTCATCCACTTTGAATATTTCTCTTTTCTTTGCCATAGTTCTTATCCCGGAAATATGATACGTTCCATCTCCTGGGCAAAAGCCTCAAGACGGCTGTCTTTCAGTAGTGATTCGGAAGGAGGAAGAAGGGTGCAGCGGAAATGCTGTCTGGAAGAGGGTGTCATTTCCTTGTTGAAGCGTTCAAGATCCGGAAGTACGGTTTCAAAGACCTTCAACCCCATACGGAGCACTATTGCATTATACATTACATACAGTTCTTTTGAAGTACGGCTGTCCATACGGTTCCAAAATAAACGTATGTCCTTCAGGGGAGCTTCCGGATGCTGTCCGATAAAATCCTGAACGGTCGATACAAAGGAAAGGCTGCTCTGCATGACCATACGGTCCTTTACAATGGGAGTAAAGATAAAATCCATGTTCATGACGGACTCGAATACACCACGGGAGTTCACCGTTCCGGGAAGATCGAAGAATATCAGGTCATAGTCGCCTTCCAGTTTGCCGGGAATCTCTGCGGCTGCCTCCGGCGTGGAAGTGACGATCGGATAGGCCTTACGGAAACCGTCTTCAAACTGACGGCAGAAAAGTCGCTGGTGATACTCGCTTTTCTCAAGGTTCTTCAAATCCCTTCCCCTTAGTTTTTCCAGACTGAACTGTGGATAGTCACAGTCAACGACAGCAACTTTCAGACCTTTTACATAATTAAAATAACTGGCAAGAACCGCTGTTACCGTGGACTTGCCCACACCGCCTTTCTGATTACTGAAGGCGACAAGAATCGGACGCTTGTTCATACTTTCTTTGTTTTGGGGTTAATATTCAGATTCATTTTCAGATATTGCATTCTTATTATCACACGAATGTATCCTTATGTCATTATTTCCCTATAATGACACAGCATAGCAACAATGCATTTTACATTAAAGCATTAATCTACTGACATTATATGATAGGATTATAATGAGAGGACATTACAAGAACATAATACTACACAAACATATTCACGTATTGTTATAACATTATGTTGTTATTTCCTTATGTTGTTATGTTATCATATCAATATTTCAATACATCATTGCCATGTTATAACGTGGTTTCCTTACAATCACATCTTATTATCGCAACACTTTGTTACAATAAAATCTATGTCAAAAATAAGGTCTTTCAATCATACAGGTAATATGTAACTGATACCATGACATCAGATGTCATCAGGCGTCGTTATATGTCATATAATCCACTATTTCACAACTGTTTACACGGCTATAATTTTGCAAAGTCAGAACCGATGAACGGCTTGGAACATCTTCCGACGGACAGCAACACGCCGCTCACGTCGCGCAGCAATCCGCCGGAGGTGGATTCTCTGTTCAAACGAACAGAGCAAGTTGTGTCTTTGTCCGACAGAAAGTATTCTGCCCGACAAAGACCAACTTGCCCTCCCTCACGGTCGGGGGATTTTCCTCCAAAGTCGGAAAATCTGACGGATAAAGCAAAACAACCCAAAAGCAGAAAAGCATGGAGAAAAAACAGGCTAAAAGGACAGGCAGAAAACCGAAGACAGATCCGGCGGACTACAAGTACAGTTTCCGTTTGAACGCGCAGGAAAAAAGCAAATTTGAGAAACTGTTTATGGAATCCGGAGCAAGGGACAGGACAATCTTTATCAAGAAATCCATCTTTTCAGAACAACTGAAGGTAATCAAGGTGGATAAGGTTTCCATGGACTATTACATCCGGCTCGGGGAATTTTACAGGCAGTTTCAGGCAATAGGCAACAATTACAATCAGGTCGTAAGGGCCGTACAGAAAAATTTCGGGGACAAAAGGGCGATGTCCCTGCTTTACAAACTTGAAAAGGCTACCCTGGAACTGATATTGCTCAACAAGCAGATTATGGCATTAACCAAAGAATATGAACAGAAATGGTTGCAAAGATAAGTCACGGGGCAAGCCTTTACGGAGCACTGTCCTATAACCATGAAAAGGTATTTCAAGGGACGGCGGAAATCCTGTCAGGACACCGGATGATTTCCGACCGCCCGGGACTACCGAGCGAGGACATACGTCTGGCTCTCCTTTCATTTGAAAACCATCTGACGGCAAACAGGAGGACAGACAAGCCAGTCCTGCATATCGCCCTCAGTCCGGCACCTGAAGACAGGCTGGACAATGACAGGCTGGCGGAACTAGCAGAAAAATACATGCAGAAAATGGGATATGGTGACCAGCCGTTCATGGTGTACAGACATGGGGATACCTGCAACACGCACGTACATATCGTGAGTGTATGCATTGACGATGAAGGAAGGAAAATCAATGACTCCTATGAACACCGCCGTTCAATGACAGCCTGCCGGGAACTGGAACAGGAATTCGGACTGCGTAATAGTGCGGATACGGAAAGACGGAATCCGAAAGCGGAACTGAAAAAAGTGGATGTCTCACAGGGGGATATACGCCATCAGATTGGAAACACGCTGAAGGCTGTACTGGAAAGCTACCGTTTCCAGACTTTCGGAGAGTATTCCGCACTGCTTTCCACACTGAACATTGAAGCCCGACAGGTACGGGGCGATTACATGGGAACACCCTATACGGGTATCATCTATTCGGTTACAGACGACAGAGGGAAAGTGGTCTGCTCTCCAATAAAAAGTGCAAGGTTTGGCAAGCGTTTCGGAAATACAGGACTGTCCGAACGTATGTTACGGCATACACAGGACTTCAAGGAAGGCAGATGGGCTCCTGCCATATCCGGCAAGGTCGTATGGGCCATGCGTAACGCAAAATCGGAACAGAAATTTTGGGAACTGCTGAAACAGGAGCACATTGATGTGGTATTCCGTAGGAACGATACCGGACGTATCTACGGTGTCACATTCATAGACCATGAACGGCGTGAGGCATTCAACGGTTCACGTATGGGAAAGGAGTTTTCCGCCAACGTATTCAACGGCCTTGTCAACTGGTGGGAAGGAATACCCTGGCAGGACAGACAACAGTCCGGTCCGGAGGAACTTTGGAAACGGTACGGTCACCGTATGGAAGAAAACAGTGCGCTTGAACAGGCGGCAGGCATTTTCTCCTTTGAGGCAAATCCGGCAGTCGATTACGAGGAAGAAGCGTTCCGTCGCCGCATGAAACGGAAAAAGAAACCGCAGAAGCGCAAATCACGCGGTATCTGATCAATCAATATGAGTCAACAACAGAGGGAACAACGGATTCCCCCACAATCATATACATTATTATGCAACAGGAAGACGATTTGAGAGCCCTTGCCAAGATTATGGAATTCGGCAGGGCAGTCAGTATTTTTATTCTGGTAGTCCACGTTTATGTGTACTGCTATCCCAGTATGAGTGCCTGGCATCTAAATCTGGATGTCATAGACCGGATACTGATGAACTTTGACAGGACAACCGGTATATTCGGCTGTATCCTATGGACAAAACTGATGGCAGTTCTTCTGCTGACCATATCCTGTATGGGTACTATCGGAGTCAAGGGTGAGAAGATTACATGGCAGCGTATATGGGCGGTACTTACTGCCGGGGCGGTTCTGTTTTTCATGAACTGGTGGCTGCTTGACATGCCTTTTCCGCACGAAGCGATTACTGCCCTGTATGTAGTGACACTCGCAGCCGGTTATCTATGCCTGCTCATGTCAGGACTGTGGATCAGCAGACTTTACAGGTATAACCTTATGGAAGACGTATTCAATATGGAAAACGAATCCTTCATGCAGGAAACAAGGCTGATGGAGAATGAATATTCGGTCAATCTACCCACCAGATTCCAGTATGGCGGCAAGCTCAACGACGGCTGGATCAACGTGGTCAATCCTTTCCGCGCGACCATCGTATTGGGAACACCGGGATCCGGTAAATCATATGCAGTGGTAAACAACTACATCAAACAGATGATATCCAAAGGTTTCAGTGTCTATATCTATGATTATAAATTTGATGACCTTTCCACCATTGCCTACAATACCTTATTGCACAATATGGACAAATACAAGGTAAAGCCGCATTTTTACGTCATCAACTTCGATGATCCGCACCGCTCACACCGCTGCAATCCCATCAATCCGGAGTTCATGACAGACATCTCTGACGCATACGAAGCAAGCTATACCATCATGTTAAATTTGAACAAAACCTGGATTGAAAAACAGGGTGACTTCTTTGTAGAGTCTCCGATTATCCTGCTGGCAGCTATAATCTGGTATTTGAAAATATACAAAAACGGTATCTATTGCAGTTTTCCTCATGCCGTGGAACTGCTGAATAAACCTTACTCTGATTTGTTTACCATCCTGACATCCTATCCTGAGTTAGAGAATTACCTCTCCCCTTTCATGGATGCATGGAAAGGTGGGGCACAGGATCAGTTGCAAGGCCAGATAGCTTCCGCGAAAATTCCGCTTACCAGAATGATTTCTCCACAGCTGTACTGGGTCATGACAGGCAATGATTTTTCTCTGGATATCAATAATCCGAAAGAGCCTAAAATCCTTTGTGTGGGCAATAATCCGGACCGCCAGAACATCTATTCCGCTGCGCTCGGACTGTATAATTCCAGAATCGTCAAACTGATAAACAAGAAAGGGCAACTTAAAAGCACGGTCATTATAGATGAGCTTCCAACCATCTATTTCCGAGGACTAGACAACCTGATTGCAACGGCACGTTCCAACAAGGTGGCGGTCTGTTTGGGATTTCAGGACTTCAGCCAGCTTAATCGTGACTACGGTGAAAAGGAGAGCAAGGTGATTCAAAATACAGTCGGCAACATATTCAGTGGTCAGGTAGTCGGTGAAACGGCCAAGACACTTTCCGAACGCTTCGGTAAGATTTTACAGAAACGGCAGTCCATATCTATCAACCGTCAGGATGTCTCTACATCGATTAACACCCAACTTGATTCACTGATTCCAGCATCAAAGATTTCCAACCTATCACAGGGTACGTTTGTTGGTTCCGTGTCGGATAATTTCGGTGAGAAAATAGACCAGAAGATTTTCCATGCGGAAATTATCGTGGATCATGCCAAAGTAAGTGCGGAAGAAAAGGCTTATAAAAAAATCCCGGTTATCAACACGTTCAAGGACAGTGAAGGGAATGACATCATGCTCCAGCAGATACAGCGTAATTATGACCAGATAAAGGCGGATGCCCAGGCTATCATCAACGATGAAATGGAACGTATCAAGAACGATCCGGAACTATGTGAACGGTTAGGAATAGAAAGTGTAGAAGAGGAGAAAAGAAAAGCTGAATAGATACAGAATGACAAATAAATCCTGAATCAATTTGATTTTCAGGGAACATTCCTTATCTTTGAACTTGAAATAGAACATAACGGCGGATTACGGGATGTTTTCCGCTGATTATATACATAAGTCGCAAGAAGTCTCAGGTAGGAATCTGTTAAATTTCAAAAAACGATGACTATTGCGTGAGGCTTATGCTATACCCTATAGCGTGAGCCCATGCAAGTTATCGTTTGGGCTTTACCAGAGCCTCTACCTGAAACTACATGGGTTTCATGCTTTTTTACAGATAGAGGTATGGCAAAAGTACAGATTATTATGCCCGTCACATTGGACGGATTTCTACCGAATAAAAATGAGGAACTGATGGAATGGCTCAGGACAGACGGGAACGGTTTCCCTTATTGGGAAGAGCGGGCTACATTCAACATGTATCCGCATTACGGTATGCTTGATTTGATGGATGCAAAAGAGAGACGAGACAATAACTGTACCTTTTTTATGAAAGTACAGGACGAAAAAAGTGCCGAATATGCTGGTGGAGTATTTCTCTTCCGACTCGCAGATGAACTGGTCATTTACTTGCTTCCAATATCATACAAAAGCGGGAAAAACATAACCGGAAAGATTCAATTCGGACAATGGACTTTGCGTGAGTCCAAAACATTCCGAAACAATATATGCAGACTAGTATACCGCCTTAAAAAATAAAGATTACTTCAGATCAAGTTTCTTCATTTTCTTGTACAGGGCTGTACGACTGCAACCGAGTTCCGCTGCTGTCTTGCTGACATTACCATGATTTTTATCAAGCAGATTTCGTATCCTTTCCTTTTCCTGAATGATACGAATATCCGGATTGTCATTACAATCTATATTTTCCAATCCCAAATCACAGACATCCAATAATGCATTATCTGCAACAATTACTGCACGTTTGATTTTTGCGTTCAATTCCCGTACATTACCCGGCCAGTCATATCCCAACATACATGATTTCGCTTCTTCAGTAAATCCCTCATTCTTGACACGTATTCTACCGGAATGTTCTTTCCTGAAAAATTCGGCAAGCGGAAGAATATCATCTTTGCAATCTTTTAATGGCGGTTGAACAATTTCGAGTTCTGCAAGGCGATAATACAAATCCTCACGAAAACGACCTTCCTGCACAGCCTTTCTCATATCTTCATTGGTGGCAGAAATGATACGTACATCCGTGCGTTTCACTTTATCACTTCCCACAGGATTAAATTCCTTCTCCTGAAGAACACGCAGGAGAAGAATCTGCATGGAATACGGCATATTGCCGACTTCATCCAGAAATAAAGTTCCTCCATTGGCTGTTTCAAAATGTCCTTTTCTGTCTGAAACGGCTCCTGTAAAAGCACCTTTGACCGCACCAAAAAATTCAGAAGCCTGTAAATCGTTAGGTATGCTTCCACAATTGACGGCAACAAAGGGTTTGTCACGCCTGTCACTATAACGGTGAATCATCTGGGCTATCACCTCTTTACCGCTTCCACTCGGACCAAGTATCATAACAGAAAGATCCGAAGGAGCCACTCGACGGGCAAGTGAAGCGGTTTTTCTGGCAGCTTCGCTGGTACGTTCTACAAAAGAACGCTCTTTACGTACAATAACAGGCTGCTTAAGCATACTATGCACTAATTCTATCAGTTGCTCTTGATGAACAGGCTTTTGCAAATAATCCTTAGCGCCGAGTTTGATAGCACGGACTGCATCCGTGATACAGGCATAATCTGTCATGACAATAAATGGAACTTCCATCTTAGAACGCATCATCCATTCCAGAAGGCTGATACCGTCACCTTCCGGCAGACGTACGTCTCCTAATACCATATTTACTTCATTTCTTTTTAGGATACAACGTGCGACAGGTTCATCTATGGCCGTCAATACATCATAACCAGCCTTTTGCAGCCATTTTTCAATCAAGCCACAGAGTATCATATTGTCTTCAACTATCAGTATTTTCATATTTCTTCAGCTCATTCTCTGCTTCTTTAATTAATTTTTCAATCCACTCTATAATTTGAATGCCTTGCTCACAAATAGTTTCATCACTAGTATTCATATCGTACAACCTTTCTTGAAAATCATGCAACATATGCTCTTTTCCTAGTATCTCCCATACAGGCATCATTCGATGTATTGTTTTTCTCATGGATTCACGATTGGTTGTCTTTATGGCTGTTTTAAGTTCCTCAATTTCTTTTCTTGATTCCATGATAACAAGAGACATCATATGTTCATAATCATCTGTACTATCCAACATGCAGGAAAAGTCAAAATCTCCAGTTTGAGAGACTTTTATTTGAGACATAATGGTTGATAAAAAAGTAAGTAATGCATGGATGTTGAACGGCTTATGAATGCAACCCGCAAATCCTTCTTTTTCATAGATTCCGCTATTACCATCTCCTCGGGCAGTCATAACCGCAACTGGAATGGTTCTTGAATTTCCAATATCTGAATTTCGGAGCAATCTTAACAGAGCAAACCCGTCGGTATCTGGCATTTGTACATCTGTCAGCACCATATCATAATCCGATTTCCCAAGAGCAGCCACGACTTCCTGAAAATTCATACAGGTTGTGCAGGAAACTCCCTTACGTCCAAGCATGTCCTCCGCTATTTTTAACAATATAGGATCATCATCCACAACAAGCACATTCTTCGGTAAAATAGTTATCGAATCACTATCAGGCTTGTCCTCTTCCACAAGTTCATCCGTTTCAGGTAAAGGAATCTCAAGCCTGAAAATACTTCCCTTTCCCGGTGCGCTTTCCACAGTTATAATACCATTCAGGACTTTGACTAGTCCCTTTGTCAGGAAAAGACCTAAGCCAAAGCCCTCAGAATTGACATTCTGTGCGGCACGCTCAAAGGGGGCAAATATTCTTTTCTGCGTTTCCTCATCCATTCCGATACCGGTATCCCTGATTTCAATGTGCAGTTTTCCTTCCAAATATTTTGAATAAAAACTTATGGTTCCTGATGGAGTAAACTTGATGGCATTAGTCAGTAAATTGGCCAGTACTTGTTCCAGTTTATCTGCATCGCCCTTTACAACAAAAGATGAATCTTGATGTTCATATTGAAGAAATAAGGCCTTTGCAACAGCCTTGCGGGAAAACTCTTCTGAGATACGTTGCAAGAAACGGTCAAGATAAAATGGCGTGTCGTTACGCAAATCACTGGCTTCATTGATCCGATAAGCATCCATCAGATCATTAACCAAATGCAGGATATGATGACAGGAATGGCGTATATCCTCCAAATATGGTTCGCGTTTCTTTTTTTCCCGTGTTTGGGAAGCCAAATCAGCACAGTTATGAATATTACCGAGAGGACCACGTATATCATGAGAAACAGTCAGAATTATTCTTTTGCGCATTTCAAGCAAATCCTCATTTTCCTGAACGGATTGCTGTAGTTTAACTTTTATCTTTTCTTCCTTACGTAAATCAGATAATATAATGAAAAAAGAAATAACAAATAGAACGATAACAATACTTATCACTATAGCAAACAGTCGGAAAGATTTCCATATAGTCTCCGTTATTTTCTGATATTGTTCTGTAAATGACTGCTGTATTTGGTTATCAAGAGAAGAAACAAAATCATATAACTTATGGTTTAATAGCCTGTTCTGTAAACGCAGACTATCTGCATACGCTTCCATCTGATTGTTCCGCCAATCTCTGGCAGAAGTCAATCTTTCATTGAAGTCCTGTATTTCATTTGTGATGTACGGTACTTGTACCGTCTCTTTCTTTCCAAATAACCCGGCAATTCCTTTCTTTTTCTGTGTTATTGTCTTCATCCGAACCGACTGTGTAGCTATTACAGGTAATTCATTAGCAAGAATACTGTCGGACTTCTCCCAAGATTGAACAGCTTGCATTATTCGGAATAGGTGCATCTCTTTCGTTTCAAGCAAAGCTCGTAAAGAGTCTATTTGAACCGGAAGTAAAGAATTTACACCACTAGATTTTATTATTTCAATTAGAACACTATCTGTTTTAAGACGTTGATGATGGTATTTATTATAATCTGATTCATTCCATGCTATAACAGATTCACCTAAAGTTACTAACTTAGTAATATATAAATGAGCTTTATAAATATTTTTACGGGCATATTCTGTTTCATTTATTATATTCTCTAATTTTAGAAGCTCCAAACGACTATATGACAACACCTTCCAAAATGAGAATATTATAACAACAATTAGTACATATCCTAAAAATATTTTTATTCGTAAAAAAAATCCACATTTCACCTGCTACAATATATAATAATCCTTATATAATAAAATGTTTTAATGCATTGTAGATTCCATTGTCATCAACTGAAGATGTGATATAATCAGCTATCTCTTTTAAATCTTGATTTGCATTGCCCATAGCTATACCGATACCTGCCCGCTTTATGATAGGAATGTCATTTCCTCCATCACCAAAAGCCATAGTATCTTCAATTTTAATACCCTGATGAAAAGCAATCGACAACAAACCGTATCCTTTATCCACATTTTGGGCCGTAATATCAATGAAGTCTGGATACCAACGACTGGAAATGCATCCCGTAAGATGTGGCATGATTATTCTTTCTTCTGCATCAGATATAATTGGAGTCAGTTGTAGAATACGTTGTTTTAATATGGGTTCCATCGGTACATTTTCCTTTAGATTTTGGACATTCAACATTTGACGAAAAATCACATCCACCTTATCATTACTGTTATACACAGCCAAGTCGTTTTCCCCAACAACCATACAGGCAAAATTCATTTCATCTGCCAACCGCATAACAGTTAATACGTCATTTTCTGGTATAGGATTACAGGAAATAACCTCTCCCTTAACAATGCAATATGCTCCATTGGTCGTGATATACCCATCTATCAGGTGCTTGATACTGTCAATGTTATTTATCAACGATAAAGGGCGTCCTGTCGAAATATAAATCTTGATGCCTTTTTCTTTGGCTTTTGTAATGGCTTTGATTGCCGATTGCGGAATCAGATGGGTACTGAAACTTACCAGTGTCCCGTCTATGTCGAAAAAAAGTGCTTTAATCATTTCGTATATCACATATATTCATTAAACAATAATTTCTTGATATGGAAAAACAAATCAGTATTTTTGATGATACCTTGAAGATACTCAGAACCGGGTCCATAAGAAAACATGGGAATCATAGTCCCTGTATGTATCATTCCGTGCATTGCCCATTTGGCTATGACTTCATGCTTTTGCATGTTACCATCGGTGAGAACCATTCCTGAAGCCTCTGGACCTCCGACTACTATCACGAGGGTATTTCCATCTTTTTCTGCAAAATCCAAAGCAATACCTATGGCTTTATCAAGGTCTATGGTTTCCAATCCGACTAATTCTGTATTACATGCATGAGAAGCCCTGTCTATGAACATATCGCCAACCAACAGAAAAAAACTTTGTTGGAATGGCTTAGAAAATTTATCGCGGAGCGAACCGATTCCGTAAATGTATTACGTCGGGACTGATTCCGACTGCTCCCTTACGGGTATTTCTACCCGAAGCTATAGCTGTCCCGTGAGATGGACCGTCACCATTGAAATCTGTCGATGAATTTGTTGTCATTATGCCAACAGAGTTCATACGTTCAATATTAAGAGGTGTATCACTCATAATCATACCCGTTTGCCATTGGGCAATGCTCATGCCATCACCAATAAATAGAATAATGTTCGTTTTATTCCTCGTATCATTCGATGTTTCAGCTTTCAAATAAATAGGATACGCAGCGAATGCAAATACGACCCATAATGTTTTAAGTAAATCCGAATATTTCATATATGCTCATTTTAATTTATTTGAAAAATAAAAATGTTACGCTTTCAGGATATTACCAACAAATCAAGAATGCCTGCCACTTTTGACAACTATTGTTTGTGGAGTTGTCCTGAGAGTATTATGAAATTAGTCTCAAAACCATAAATAGCCTCTACGAACGGAATAATTCTTAGAGGCTGTTAATATTTAGAATGGCTAACAAGCACATAGATAATCTTGAATGCTGCCAATCATTCTTATACATCCGTCCTTACAGGTGCGTCATGCGTATAATCCAATATGCGTATATTTTCAGGTAGATTTGTTTCCAATAAGGTTTTTATTCTTTTATGGAACGGACATGGATAACCGATAGGAGTTCCTTTCTGTATGCATGATGCAAAGGCGATTGTGTCAGCACCTTGTTCTATAAGCATCTTTGCACGTAATATGGATTTTTTACCTGGGCATCCACCGCAAGTGATGAATCCGATCACTTCAATTTCTTCATCGCAGCCTTCAAAAACGCCTTTACGTTTATTTACGGCTTTGAAACACCCACTACCCGGACAAAAATCTTCTGTCTGTTGGCATCTAATAATTCCTAACTTCATTTTTTTATCTTCAATTTTATAAACAGTCAATGTAAAATCCTTGCAACTGAGCAGCAAAGACGTTTTTTCAGAATTTTTTCTGCCTTCATTGTCTTTTATTTGCAAGGAAAATTTATCTTTGAAATCTACTAAATGTTATTTTTATAAATCATAAAGAAATTTACGGCATATTCCCTGATAAAAAGAATGATATCTGTTTTTTCGTTATTCTATTCCAGATGCCGATACTTCTGCTTTCAGTAGCGATGGTATCATCGTAAACACTCCAATGGTACATAATGTTCTTAATAAATTAATGCGTTTTATATCAATGTTTTAATTCTATTTGCAAAAATAAATCAGCATCTTCATTAAACTACTACCAATAATAGAGGAATGACTACCATTTTGATAACAAATACTATATCAAAAACATTACTGACCTGTACACTATAAACGTAATTACCCAAGCTACGCAAATTGTGTAGATTGCGGAATATGCAGCCCATTTCCAACTACCGCTTTCCTGTTTAATAGCAACAAAGGTGGCTATACAGGGGAAATAAAGTAATATGAATACCATATAGGCAAGTGCGGCGGCGGGTGCTACATTCTTTTGCAAGGCTTCCTGCAAATTGGTATTATTATCAGTTTCGTTTTCTACACTGTACATGACGCCAAGTGTGCTTACTACCAATTCTTTTGCTCCAATGCCGGATAAAACACCGGTACTCATTTTCCAGTCGAATCCCAAAGGTTTGAATATGGGTTCTATGGCTTTACCGATATATCCGATGTAGGAATTCTCCTGTTGTTCGGCAGCACTGGTATAACTGTCATGACGAGGGAAATAGCCTAAAAACCAAATAATAATGGAACAAACCAAGATGATACCGCTCATTTTGTGCAGGTATTGTTTCCCTTTCTCCCATGTATGGCGAAAAACGGATTTTGCAGTGGGTATCCGGTAAGGAGGAAGCTCCATTACAAAAGGCTGGTCTTCTTCCTTAATGAACCGTCCAATGATGTTTGCAGAACAAACTGCCACGAAGATGCCTAACCCATAAAGCCCCAACAAAACCAAACTGGCATAACGTGGAAAAAATACGCCTGCCATCAGAATATATAAAGGCAAACGTCCTGTGCATGACATAAATGGAATGATAAACATTGTTATCAATCTGCTTCTCCGGCTCTCAATGGTACGTGTTGCCATAACAGCCGGGACATTGCAACCGAATCCCATAATCATTGGAATAAACGATTTTCCGTGAAGTCCGATACGATGCATGATTTTATCCATAATGAAAGCGGCACGTGCCATATAGCCTGAATCTTCGAGTAATGAGATGAACAGGTAAAGTATCATTATGTTGGGAAGGAACACCAATACGCTACCCACGCCACCGATAATGCCATCAACTATCAAATCTTTTAATATTCCGTCTGGCATGTATATGGAAATCCAATCACCGAATTGTCCTACGAGCCATTCGATCCATTTCATCGGGTATTCGCCCAAAGTAAATGTACCTTGAAAAATCAGATAGAGCAGAAAGAAAAACAGTGGGAATGCAAGCCAACGGTTAGTGACAATTGCATCAATCTTGTCTGTTTTGCTCCGTTTAGATGGTTCTTTCAAGAATGCGGGAGTATAAGTTTCTTTCAATGCGCCTTGGATAAATGCATATTTAGCATCCACAATGACAGTTTCCATAGAAGTATGCAGTAACCCTTCTATACGTTTCCGTTCTTCAAAACGGGTTGCAATGACTTCATCCCGGCAAGAAAGGCTTTCCACTACATTTTCGATGTCCTTGTCCCTTTCCAAATACTTAATGGCAAGGAAACGGGTAGAATATTTATGACGGATGCCTTCGTTTCGCTGAATAAGCAATTGAATGCGCCGGATACTTGTTTCAAGTTCTTCACCATGATTAATGTGGATGTGCCTGCACAATATGGGCTGCTTCTTTTCATATACGTGAATGATGGTATCGAATAGGTGTTTTATTCCTTCCCCCGTCTTACTGACGGTTGGAACAATCGGGACACCCAATAACTGTCCCAATCGTTCTATGTCCAGTTTGTCACCCCGATTACGAAATTCATCATACATGTTCAGGGCCATCACTACACGCAAGTCCATGTCGATGACCTGGGTTGTAAGGTAAAGGTTACGTTCCAAATTTGAACTATCCACAACGTTGAGAACAATATCAGGGATTTCTTCTACAAGGCTTTTACGTACGTAAAGTTCTTCGGGACTATAAGCCGAAATGGAATACGTGCCGGGTAAATCCACCAATGTAAACCGATAACCGCCATACTCGAATATCCCTTCCTTGGCATCTACAGTCACACCGCTATAGTTCCCAACATGTTCGTGTGCGCCGGAAGCGATGTTAAACAATGATGTTTTCCCACAATTCGGATTGCCAACCAATGCCACCCGTATCGAATGCTTCCGCTCTGCCGCCATACGTTCCATTTCTTTTTCAAGAAATTCCGCATCATCACAGTAAGAAGCATCAATAGAAAGTTCCTGATTTTGTTTATGTACAAAGTTCTTGGCTTCTTTTTCACTCACGACTTCGATGTTGTCCGCCTCTTCCCGCCGCAGCGAAATTTTGTAACCGATAATCTCATATTCTATCGGGTCTTGCAACGGCGCGTTCAATATGACTTTTACCCGTTTTCCGAATACAAATCCCATTTCAGTTATCCGTTTTTGGAAACTGCCACGACCATGTATCTTAACAATTATCCCGCTTTCACCCGTATGTAAATCTGACAATTTCATATTCGTCCTTTCTTTAATATAAAAACGGACGGTACTTTCTGAACAACTTAAGCACCGTCCAAAGTTTTTCGCTTTACCAATGGTTCAAATTATCTTATCCAAAGCTCCTATTTATACAATATCCATCATCCATTTATTTTGACGGTTCTTTTTTATTGTCTTTCGTGTTATGGAACGGTGTCACGGTATACCCCAGTTTGCGGATGGCCACTTTCAGTTTGTCGGGCGTAGTCTTGTCCTTGCGGTATTTAATGGTAACGGTTTTTTGAGGGAGGTTCACATCAAGTCCGGTTACCCCTTTCTCGAAGGAAATGTTATCCTCGATGCGTTTCTGGCAGTTCTCGCAAGTCATTGATACGAGGAATGTCACTTCAGCTTTCTTGTTTTCTTTCACGTCCTTTGCCGAAACGCCAGATGACAATCCCAGCAAAAGCAAGGCTGTCAGCAAGATTGTTTTTGTTTTCATTGTTTTCTATTTGTTTTTTAGTTTTACTTGATTACATTTTAGGAATATTGTAACGGATGCCCGCATAAAGCTTGTATCCCATTGTCGGTCCCCATACCATTGTCGCGTCAAAATCCGGGCTGTACGGGTCTCCTGCCGATACAATCGGATTCTTTTGCTTATAGTTTGTCAGGTTCTCGCCACCCACATAAATGTTCCATCGGCGGAAACGGCGTGTGACTTGTGCGCTCAGCAGGGTGTACGAGGGGAAGGTGTAGTTCCACAGCGGATGTTCCGCATCGGGTGTCGGCATACGCCCTCCACCATTGAACTGAACGGTAACGTCGAACTGCCATTTCTTCAACGATGTTTCATAGGAAGCCGTAACTAACGCTTTGTAACGACTGGTGAGCGGCTTACGCAGGGTTCTATCGCCATACGTGCACTTTACGTCCATCCAGCGATAGGCTCCCAGCAGGGTAAAACCACGGAACAGTGGATAGGTGACATCTATCTGGAATACACTTGAAGTGGATTTCCCATTCAGATTGTAGAAATAGATACCGTGTGTATCCTTGTCCATATCAATTACTACTTGATTCTGAAAATCCGTATAGAACCATTCTGCGTTTACGGTCAGTTCTTCACTTTTTATTGGGATATGGAAAGACGCGCTGATTCCATAATTCCATGCTTCTTCCTGCTTCAGGTCATCGGCGATATGCCACGTTCGGTTGCTTGCGAGCAGGTAACTGTTTTCGGGAAAGATGAAGGTGGTGCGATAACCTTTTCCGGCGGAAGCCCGTAAATCAAGCCAATGGACAGGAGCATATTTGAGGTGCATACGGGGAGTGACGAACCAATGGTGTAAGATGCTGTAATCTGTGCGCAGTCCCAACATCCACGTGAAGTTCTCCACAGGTGTCCACGTGTATTCGGCGTATGCGCCCGTCACACTCTCGCTTACGTTACGTTCCTGTGGTCGGTAGCGTTCGATGACATTGCCCCGTTGCGAATAGTTGTCCCAATTGTAGTTCAAGCCTGCCGCCAGCTTGTGTCTGTCACCAAATTCGCTTTCATAAAGCAGGGAGGCGTAGATATTCGATTCATATACGTTATATATCTTGTCCGCATAGTTTGATTGCTGGTCGTGGTACGAGCCTGACACAATAACCGCCACGCTTTCATTCCGATCTTGATTGAGGATAAATCCGTTCTTCGAGAAAAGCTCTACACGGTTGGCGTCGTTATTAATGGTGTAGGGAATGAAATTTTCATCATCATGTAACGTGTGGGAGGTCTGTCCGCTTGTACGGCGGTCAGCGAGCACTTTGATGCCCGACTGCGACACAAACCTGGGTGTTTGATAATGCCAACGGTTCATTACGCTGAACGACTGCATTTCCGGCATATCCAGAAACGTATCCTTGTTCTTGTCGTGTGTCCGTTCCTCGTTGTAATAATTCAGGAATAAAGCAGTGGAAAGACGGTCGTTAAGCTCTACGGCTCCCACGGCATTTCCTTCGTAACGCCCCGTACTGTTGGCGAAAAGATTGACCAACAGCGGATCCGCCACTTTCGGCTTCTTGTATTCCACGTCAATCTGCCCCGTTACGGACTCGTATCCGTTCTTCACCGAAGCAGCTCCTTTGGAAACCTGTATGCTCTGCATCCACGGTCCGGGTATGTAGTCAAGCCCATATGTGGAAGCCACACCACGTAGGTTTGGAAAATTCTCCGTAAGCATCTGCACGTATGTACCTGCCAATCCGAGAAGCTGGATTTGTTTGGCTCCCGTCACGGCATCACTGTAGGCCACATCCACCGAAGGATTCGTCTCGAAACTCTCTGAAAGATTGCAGCAGGCGGCACGTGTCAGGGCTTGCGAGGTCACGCTTTCTGTATTCAGCACATTGCTGCGGTTCTTGATTGTCCCGGTGCCTCCTGCCGTTACGACTACCTCTTCCAGTTCCGTACTCGGACTCATCACCAGAATCTGTATATCATCAGGACGTTCCATTGTATAAATCAGTGCGTTAAATCCTACATAAGCAGCTCTCAATTGTTTTATTTCTTCCGATACGGATAACTCGAAATATCCGTCCTCGTTTGTCACTGCTGTATGTTTGTCTTCATCATACACATATGCGCCGGGAAGAGGTGTTCCTTCCTTGTCAAGTACATATCCTTTGACTGTCCTGTCCGCAGCCCAAAGATTTCCGCATCCTATGCAAGTAACAACCATCCATATCAAAAACTTTTTCATAAAATCAGTATTCTTTAATTTTCATGTGCAAAGGTAAAAGGCAAATCAGAGCGGGTTGTTACATTATTATGGATATGATTTATATCTCGTCAAGCGGTTTCAACTTATTCCCTTTCATCATTTTGAATTGGGTGGGTGACAGTCCCGTTTGAGATTTGAATTGTGTACTCAAATGGGCTACACTCGAATAATGCAGTTTGTCTGCGATTTCACTGACACTCAGTTCATCATATACGAGCAGTTCTTTCACCAGTTCTATTTTCTGTGCAAGGTAATATTTCTCAATAGTGATGCCCCTCATTTCGGTAAACAGTTTACTGAGTGCACTGTATTCCTTGTGGCATTTGTCTTGCAGATAGTCGGACAGGTTCATCTTCTCCTGATATTCTGGATGGCGGACGAATTCAATTACACCAACACGGACTTGTTCAATAACACGCACCCGTTTGTTGTCAATCACCTCAAAGCCATATTCCTCAAGTTGGTGGCGGATAATGGCTTCTTTTTCTTTTATGAGTGGTGCGGATAGTATGACCGTCCCTAACTCCACGTTTACAGGAGTGATGCCATTTTTCTTAAAAATATTTGAGACAGTCAGGATACACCGCCGACAGACCATATTTTTAATGTAGATAATGTCTTTTTCCATATAATATATTCCTTCAAAATAAAAACAAAAGTAAGAACAAATCCACGCAACATGGTTGCAAAAATGCGCATAATACCTTCTTTTTACCGACAATTCTGTCTCTTTTTTGAAAAAGGGAATTACCTTTGTATCAAAAAGCTATAAAATGAAAAGTAAAGACACCTACGGCATATATAACAGCAATACGGCAGAGCATATCTCTTTGTTGAAATATTCCAAAAGTTCGTGTGGCGTGGACTTTCTGCTGAATACGGCTGAAAGCATGGAAAAACGTGGCTGGTTCGATACGGACAAACGGTACAGGACAGATTTCTTCGAATTCTATTTCTTCCGCAAGGCAGAGGGATATCTTTTTCTGGCAGGCGAACGGATAGACTTACATCCCGATATGTTGCTCGTCATCTCACCTTTTCAACTGCAGGAGTGGCACGTGGAGATAGATAAACTGGAATATACGTTCCTGGTGTTTCAGGAGGAATTCGTGAACCAGTTCTTGTCCGACAAGTATTTCATGTACCGCCTGCTCTATTGCTACCAACACGATTATCCCACATGGTTTGATCTGACAGAGGAAGAAGTCCGCCCGTTGCTCAATCTGCTTGGGAACATGAAAAAGGAACTACGTGAGCCGATAGCCGACAGCTATCATCTGATTGTGGCCTACCTCTACCAATTCCTCCTATTGCTCAACCGCGTTTATGCCCGCCGCTTCCATTTGCCGTTTGCCCTGCCGCTGAACAATTACGCCTATCAGTACAAGCAACTCTTGGAAAAGAACATCTGCAACAAGACGCGTGTGGCAGACTATGCCGAGATGATGGGCATCAGCCGGGTGTCGCTCAACAAGGCCGTGATGCGTGAGTTCGGTCTGTCGGCAGTGCATCTGCTGAAACAACGTCTTTTGCAAGAGGTAAAGAACGACTTGCTTTTCTCCAATCTTTCCGTCAAGGAAATCGCTTTCCGTTTACATTTTTCTGAGCCCAACCATCTGATGCGTTTCTTCAAACAGATGACAGGGCAGACGATTAGTGAGTTCCTCACCGAAATAAATCGGGAAGAATAGTGGTACTTATAACTTGTTGATAATTCTAATGCGTTCCGATAAGTTCCGGAAACAGCTATGATAGCACCAATCTGTCAGGATAAGCGTCATCGTTGGGTGACGAAACAATCAATCGGTGCTAATAAATTTGAGCACAGTGATGTCAACACTCGTATCCCCGATAAACCACTGTCATTGTTGGCGACAATGTCAATCGGCGTGGATTGTCCTTATCGCGTTTTGTTCATACCTGATGTGAGATATCATCAGGTCCGGGCTCATCTTTGACCATATCCATTATCCTTTTACGGCATTCACCCTTTGTTTTTGAGCCTGATTTTCTCATGATAGAAATAGTTCACGATGACAGGTTTGCCTTTTTCGGAGCGTCCGTAAGGCAAATCGTTCACCCGATAGGGAAAGCCTTGTGTTTGTGCATACTGGGATATGTCCTGTTCCAAAGCCTGCCAGTAATCAAGTTTTTTCTTGTTGTATATCTCTTCGTACAACGGAAAGAGTTCGGGATATTTCTCACGAATATACGTCATTATTCCTCCTTTGAATTGTCCACGCAGGTTCAGATTTTCAAGCCATATCAAATCGGCATAATTTTTCACCTCCCCAATAATCGCCTTCACATCGGTTATTCCCGGAAATATGGGTGAAACGAAACATACGGTACGGATGCCTGCCTCATAGACTTGACGCATCGCTTTCAGGCGACGTTCTATGCTCACGGCATTGTCCATATCCATGCGGAACCGCTCATCAAGCGTATTGACCGACCACGATACCGTTACTTTAGGAAAACCTTTCAATAGATCGAGGTCACGCAGGACGAGGTCGGACTTCGTACAAACCATAATCTCGGCATTACTTCCATGTAGTTCTTCGAGCAATTTACGCGTACGACGGAAAGATTCTTCATACGGATTGTAACCATCCGTCACAGAACCTATCACAATACGCTCGCCATCATATTTGTGTGGATTCGTTATCGGTTTCCAATTCTTCACGTCCAGGAATGCTCCCCACGGTTCGGTATGTCCAGTGAAACGTTTCATGAACGAGGCGTAGCAATATTTGCAGGCATGTGGACAGCCTACATAGGGATTGACCGAATACCCGCCGACCGGCAGCGAAGATTTGGTCATGACACTTTGTACATCTATTTCTCTGATTATTTCCTTTTCCATATTTTTTCTATAAATTGTTCTGGTAGCTCTTGAATCATTCGGTCTTCTCCCATGATAGGCAAAAGGTCTTCTTTCATAAATACTGGAATGTGATTTCTTTTCGCCTGTTCTACAATATGAAGTACCCACTCAGGATTGGCATCTACTTTCCCTTTCCTTTTGCCTGTTTCCGTTCCTATAACAATCCATTCGTAACCCTCCAAATCTATCTCACCCACATCCTCAAAGAGAGGTTCAAAAGTGGCATGATAATGTTTAGAGCGAATGTGAGCTTTTAATTCCTTCAGCCGTTTCTTCTCGGAAGCCCTAGTCACAGTAACTCCCATCCATACGTTTTCATCGTCAGTTTGAAAGTCGATTCGTTCAGGACGCTTCGTCAAAAAGATATACGCATGTTGAGGATTCATCGCTATACGTTCAAATATTTCTTCTTTCCAGGCTGTTTCCCAATCAGAGAAGTCACTCATACCGGTAAGTAGCCAAACGTGTGATTTAGGATTATCCATCAGATGCAATTTACGATTCATATATTGAGGGACAGAGAAGTCATCAGTCATGTGAAACCGCTTGCAGTTATTTCTTGCATAACAATAGTTGCATCCAATAGTACAACCAATTACAAGGTTCATGTTTTTAATTAGTGATTTGATACAGACGCTCATAATATTATTGTTTCTCCATCTTCAGGAATAATCAGGCGACTCATTTCTATTTCGTGATGCATGGCCTCGTTACGCAGAATTGTGCGTGTGGTCTGCCCATGATCGGTAGCTTCCATGTGGACTGCTATTAGTTTGATGTGAGCGGGAAGTTCATCAAGCATGGTCATAACTTCCTGTTCGTCGGGAATAATAGAACCTTCTGTTCGAGAAAATTCAGGGAATATTGCACCTCCACTGTTCACTATGATGTAATCGGGAGAAAACTGTTCTATGGTCTGACGGATACACTCCTCCCACTTGCAGTCACTCATTATATATACGGTAGGGAAACCGGACGCGGTAAGCACATAGCCGGATACCGGACCCATCATTTCTCCAATCTGTCCGAAGCCATGGTGCCCTTGGATGCGATGAATGGTTAAATCTCCAATGGTTTTGTCTTTTTCAATGCTTTCTACATTGGTAAAACCATCCTGCTTAATACCCTCTTTATCCTGCGGTTGTGTCAGGAACAGGATGTTCTTCGCTAAATGCAGTTTCACTGTCGGGTCGTAATGATCAATATGGTTGTGTGTCAGCAATACCATATCCAGACCGTCCGTAATTTCATTCATCGGCATCGTAAGATGTACTCTTGGTGTCTTATATACTCCGAGGGCCGACTGCAAAGTGCCTTTTTCGGCAAGCATGGGGTCAACAAGTATCTCTTTTCCAGCATAATGAATTCGCAAAGTTGCATTGCGAATCAGTCGAATTGTAACATTTTTTTTCTTCATAATTTGTTGTATTGATTACAGTCGCAAAGTTCGGCAAAACAAACCGGATGCATTATGCCTTAAAAACAGGAATATATGCCATTTTGATAAATGAAAATAGTATATTTGCCCCAAAATGAAATCTATGGATAAAATCGTCAACCCTGAACGTCTCGTCAGCGTTCCTTTTAACAAGACACGCTGTGGTGTGGACTTTTATATCAACTCAGGCCACAGTAGCGATGTATGTGGTGTCCTGACGGAAAACCGGGTGTTTAAAACAGACTTTTTTAGCTTCTATTTTTTTCGTAAGGCCAATGGATATCTGCTGCTGAATTTCCGCAAATTTGAATTGCATGCCAATATGGTATTACTCCTCTCGCCGCATCAGCAGCAGGAATGGCACGTGGATGAAGCAGAACTGGATTACTCTTTCCTTATATTCCGCGAGGATTTTATGCGTACATTCATAGCGGACAAGTTTTTTGTGTACCGCTTGCTGTATTATTATCAGACCGACACGCCTCCCTATCTGTTTGCTTCGCCGGAAAGCATGGCGGAATATATTCGTCTTTTAGGAATCATAAAGCAGGAGCTTATGCATCCTGTTGCCGATACTTATAATCTCATTGTATCTGTGCTTTACTACTTATTAGTTATTATCAACCGGGCGTATGCCGCCACTTATCGTTTACCGATTGATGTACCTAAAAACAATTACGCATTCCAGTTTAAGGACTTGCTGGAAAAGAATATCCGTACGAAACAGCGGGTGCAAGAATATGCGGATATGCTCCGTGTGAGCCGTATTACGTTAAACAGTTCCGTGATGAGTCAATTCGGCGTATCTGCCAATCATCTGCTCAAGCAGCGTCTGTTGGAAGAATTGAAGAATGAGTTACTGTTTGCTAACCGAAACGTGAACCAGCTGGCCGAAGAGTTTCATTTCTCCGACCCGAGTCATCTGATGCGTTTCTTTAAACGTGAAACAGGAAAGACTTTTACGCAATATTTACGCGACTACCAAAATGGAATATACGAATGAAAACGGACAGATTGGAAAGCTTACAGATTGGTCATTCCCATACCAAAGATGAGGATTTTAAAATTAAATGTGAAGTTATAAACGATAAAAATGTGGAAGTCTCATTTTCACATCGGCATTTCTTTTATGCCATATACTGGATACACGAAGGAAATGGAACGCATGTCATAGATTTTGAGGAATATGAAATGAAGCCGGACAGAATATTCTACATCAAACCGGAACAAGTGCACTTCATGCATATTGAGGAAAGCCTAAAATATTCTGCATTACAGTTTACTGAGGATTTTATAATTCCTATAAATTGGGATATGGGAAGGGAAATCCCGGTATATAAAGATATTGACAAGAACGAAAAAAATCGAATTGAAATCTTATTCAATCAAATTCAAAAGGAATCTATCAGCAATCTGCCCAATTCCGCGGCCATAATCCGGTCGGAAATAAATACATTATTGTTGGATTTGGAAAGAATGGCTATTTCAACGTCCAGCTCTTCTACCTTACCTGATTTAGTATGTAGGTATAAGAAATTGGTTGACAAGAATTTCATTAAAGAACGTCAGGTTCAGTTCTATGCGGGCCAGCTTGGCATTTGTCCCAATTATCTAAATGTACTGACAAGAAAGTTTATAGGGAAGTCTGCGCTGGATATGATAAATGAACGTACAATTCTGGAAATAAAACGAATGCTTTTACGTCCTGATTTAACTATTTCTGAGATTGCCTACAGATTAGGTTTCAATGAATTGTCCTATTTCTCCCGTTTTTTCAGACTTAAAACCGGAATGCCACCCCATAAGTTTAGAGATTCAATGAATAAAATGTACCAAAAATGATATATTCTGTGTAAATCGTCAAAGCACAATGCTTCATAACTTTGCATTGGAAAAAAATAGTGAAGTATGGAACATAGAAATGAAATTGAAAAATTTGGAAAATCTCAGGGAGAGAAAAAAACAGCATTTGTTGTACTGTTTTCTGCAATAACCATGGTCTTGGAAGTTGTCTTCGGTCTTTATTCAAAATCAATGGCTTTGCTTGCAGATGGTATCCACATGGGCTCGCATGTCTTGGCTATCGGACTTAGCTGGGGAGCGTATGTGCTGGTTCGACATCTTCAGAAAAAACAATCGGACACTGTAGACAATGAAAAAGTTCTTTCGTTGTCAGCATATACTAGCGGTGTCTTGTTATTGATATTTGCCTTGTTTATCATTGTGGAGGCAATAGAACGTTTTATAAGTCCTGCGGGAGAAATCCGATTCGTAGAGGCTATGATTGTTGCTGTTGTGGGGATGGTTGTAAACTTGATTTGCGCACTTGTATTGCACGAGAAACATGGACATGATGATTATAACAGACACTCAGCATACTTGCATGTGGTAGCCGATGTTCTCACCAGCCTGGGTGCGATTTTTGGACTGATATGTGCCATGATATGGAATATTGTATGGATTGATACTTTGGTCGCTTGTATTTGTTCTATCGTTATTATTCGGTGGGCGAAAAGATTACTTTTTGATACAGGTAAGTTTCTGACTTCTAAATCAAAATAATATTTGTAGGTTACCTAATATAGGGAATTAGAATGTGTCTAATAAGAGAATTTAATTTATAGTAAAACATAAAAACAATCTGTATTTTAAAACGGCCTCCAAAAGTATTATATCTATCTTCTGGAGGTAGTTTTAAACAAACTGGAAACTTTTATTGTGAATTGGTATTATCACTCAACTTTTTCATTTAAGATAACACCGTCAGCTGCATCCTCTGAAATAAAACTATGGGTTTTATATTGTATACAAAGCATAACAAGAGGTATATTTCCTATGTTACGTAAAGAACATCTACCATCAGGAGCAACACGAAAAACAGAACCTTCACCAACAGAAATAATCTGTCCATCTATCTGAAATTCTCCTTTTCCTGAAAAAAAGTAAAGTTCTTCATGGATTTTATGGGTATGCAAGAAACCTGTTTCTGTGCCGGGAGCAAAAGACTGGAATGAAAACTCGTAGCTTGTAATACCATTCCTCCAAAGACTTTTCCTGGGATTTTGATATTAGGACCTAATTCGATTACAAAATCGTTTAGCTCATTAAACTTTCCTACACTAATTGCAGTAAAATTTTTCGCTTCTCTAATTCATTCAATCTGTTTAATAATGATACAATATTAAAAGATAATCAATATTAATCGCATATATATGTTATGTATTATACATCATTCTATTTCACCGAAAAAAAATTTAGCCTTGCAGGTTACTTCATTTGTCGAATGTTTTCTGATTTCAAACAAATGTTTATTTTCAGAAATATCTAGTTCATAATAATTGTCAAGTAAATCCCCATAAAGAGCTTCGGAATGATATGATATTTCAAAACGTTTGATTCTTCTAGTTTTAAGTAAATCTATAGAAATAAGATTTAGCATACGTTCAATATAATGCATTGAATTGCAATGTCCGTTAATATCTACATCGGTATATTGTACAGACGAACTCTGAACTGGAGTTTTGGCTTTGATATTTATCTTGCTCGGACCATCTATCGGACATTCTTGTTCGGCAGCAAGATAATCATAGATTATACCATCACCCAAGTTTGCTAAATTAACGGGATTACGTGAACTCATATCAATCATAGACCAAACACTTCTTGCATATCCGATAATTTTTCCATTCATATTCCGAATGATAAAATTTCTTTTTGAAAAAAAATTCATTACGTTTTCCAACCAAGTGTCGATATAAAACCATTCATTTTGTGTAGGATACTCGCTACATTCTAATGCAAGACGAGATAAAACCCACGTATAATGATTCTTATTGAGAAAATTCATTCCAAATCCACATTCTTCAGCGTGAATTCCCGCAGCATTTAGAAGTTGATTACCTAAATGGTTAAGCATTAATCTACCGGCAAAATCCATTTGAGAAGATTCCGCTAAAAATTTATATGAACCTACATTTAAACTCATAATTCAATCTTTTAATAGGTGCAAATAACGGAAAATTCCAATAGATATTTCCTACCAATATAGTATCAGATAAGACCAATTTGATAACTACAAAGTTAAATAATAGTAGTTTTACTAAAGCTCTAATATTAGTCCAAATTATCAAATTGGTATATTTTGATTTTTATTTGGTAGGATGTATCAAACTTGTCTCACATACCTTTGTAATCGAATAATTAAACTTATCAAATATGGTATTACAAGAAGACATTAATTTATTGAAAGAAAAAATTGAGCAAGCAGATTCTATAGTTGTTGGAGGTGCATCAGGGATGTCTGCTGCTTCCGGATTCATTTTTTATTATCAGGAAGATGACGTTTTTAAATCATTGGCAGGCTCATTGGCAAAAAAATATAACCGCCACAACATGTTTGATCTATTTTACGACCAACGTCCATCCAGAGGAGAACAATGGGCATTGATGTTACGTACCATTAAATACGTGTATGAATGCCAAACAGGAGAAACTTATATTGATTTAGCCAAACTTTTAAATGGCAAGAATTATTATATTGCCACAACAAATCAAGATGCACAATTCTATCGTGTATTTCCTGAAGAAAGAATTACACGCATACAAGGAGACTGGCGTTATTGGCAGTGTAGCCGTCCATGTCATGACAAAATATATTACAATAAAGAAGAGACTTTTAAACTATATGAAAAAATAGAAAATGATGCTCTGCCCGATAATCTGATTCCTCGCTGCCCACATTGTGGTGCAGAACTGGCTCCATGGGTACGTTCGTACACTTTTCTACAGGGAGAATTCTATCGTCAAGAAATGAAACGATATATGGAATTTTTACGTTCTAATGCACATCGCAATACGTTATTTTTAGAGTTAGGAGTAGGAATGATGACACCAATGTTTATCAAAGAGCCTTTTATGAATATGGTTTATCAGTGGCCCAATGCATTTTATGTTACACTGAACCCACAGCATGCTATCATCCCCAAAGAAATAAAAAAGAAAAGTCTTGCCATCAGCGATGACATCGCCATCACACTCAAGCAACTGCTCGGCGAATCAACCATTGGAATGAAAGGTTTTGACGCTAAGGAGGCGTTCAACCCCTCAAGAGTTTATTAATCGGAAAAAATCATGAATAAAGGAATGATAAGAACAACAAAAGTCCTGCTGTGGCTTCTGAGTATTACAGGAGTTATTTATGCTCTGAAAATGTATGGCGTATTACCCCTGCCCCATCCAGAATGTATGCTAAAGAAAGTACACGTTGTGTTAGGAGTGATAACTCTTGTAACAAGCTTATGGCATTGTATTGATCATAGGAAATGGTACAAAGCTTGGTTAAAGGGCAGGATAAGAAACAATATGCAAGAGGTTATTCTTACCAAGTGGACAACCAGCTTCTTTGCTTTAATGATAGGCGTGCTGTTATTAAACTGGATATGGCCTTCAAAATTATATGCAACCATCCACATCATTACGGCTTTCATTTGGATAGCTGTCGCTGCTAGACATTGCAAAAGCAAGAGTAGAATGGAAAATAATTGCTAAAGTAACCAGCAGAAATCTGGATGTTACTATTGAAATTAATTAAATAAAAGAAACAGATGAAAATAGAGCGATTTAAAGAAGAAGACATAGTAGAAGCCAAAAAATTAGCAAAACAGGCATGGTATTGGTTTTACGAGGGCTTTACAGATGATTACGTCCAGCAAATAGCTGAATGCATCCTCCGTCATAATTTCACCGATGAGGATTTATCGTTTAAAATATTCGACGACGAAGGAATGAAAGGACTAATATTTGGCACCCGCAAAAGGAAAACGGTTGATTTGTCCAATTGGGTGAACGCACAATGCAAAATGATGTCACCACAAGAGAAAGAGTTGCTTATAAGGTTGAATGATTATATGGATGAAGCTGACCAAAACACACTTGCAATAATGGCTGATGATGATGTTAAGCTATCATTGTTTATCAGTATTAAGAAAGGATGTGGAAAGGAACTTTTAAATGCGGCTACTAAAGAATTCCATAAACATAAATTCAAAAGAATATTTTTATGGACAGATACATCTTGTGATTACAACTATTATCCTACTCACGGATTCACATTGGCAACTGAATACCGTGATTGGCATTATTCCACTGAAAAGACAGACTATTTAACTTACATTTATTGGAAACCTATTAAATAAAATGGATAAAATAAAACAAGCAATACAAGCTATTAAACAATCCGACGCTTTGCTAATCGGAGCAAGCAACGGATTGTCCATCGCTGAAGGATATCATATTTTTGCCGATAACGAAATGTTTCATATACAGTTTGGCGATTTCCAACAAATGTACGGAATCCGCAATGTTATCGAAGGCTGTTTTTACCAATATCCCAATGAGGCTATGAGAGAAAAATTTCTAAAACGACTAGTACAATATTGGGTGAAAGATTACAAATCTTCGAAAGTAATGAAAGACTTGTTGTCCATTGTAGATAATAAAGATTACTTTATTTTAACTTCAAATGCAGACACACATCTAGAGCTTTCTGGTTTTGCCTCTGATAATGTATTCGAATTAGAGGGTACATTTGAAGATATGTTATTGAAGCGTCCAATACAAAACAAGAATAAAGAAACAAATGCCTTTCTCAACAAGTATCACAACAAGCGTATAGTTATTCTGGAACTAGGAATAGGTAGCCGTAACCGCTTGATAAAAATGCCGCTAATGCAATTAGCAGCACAAGAACCTCAAGCAACATATATTACACTTAATCTTCCTCATGAAATATATATACCAGAAGAGATTATGCATAAATCTATAGGACTAGAAGGAGATATTGCACAAACTCTTCATAAATTAGCAGTACTGAAATGAAAATACCAGAAAAAATAATTAAAACTCTTCCAGATAATATTAAGGAACCATTCATGTATTGGAGGAATTACTTAGAAAAAAATATTTCCTTTAATCTGACAGGATCAGATATACATACTAAAGAACATGCAGAAAGAGTTTTACTATACGCTTTACTTATCGGCAATCAAATATTAGACAATACTCGTGATGAACTGACAGCATTGGCTCATGCAGCTATCTTTCATGATACGAAAAGATTAGATGACTGGTTAGATGTAGGACATGGAGCACGGGCTGCAGCTTATTACTTGAAGTTTTGTGATGAAAATACAAATATCACTTACTTGGATACTGCTTATCTGATAATGAAATATCATGATTATGATGACAATTATGGTAAAGAAGCCATAAGAAAAACCTGTATAAAAAAGACAGAGCAAGTGATTCAAGTTTATCAGATATTTAAAGATGCAGATGCTCTCGACCGCTTCCGACTTGGACCAACAGCTTTAGATGCACGTTTTCTTCGTACCCAAGCTGCTACTGAATTAATAAACTTTGCCCAAGAAGTAGTAAAACAAACTAGTTAAAATACTTACCATAAAAATGTACCGTAATAATTTATCGGGAGAAATGGCTTTCAAATCGTTTCTTCCAACACCACTTTCAGACATACAGATAATTCATACCGAAAAGATAGATAATCTTATTCGAAATGTAGAAAAGACAATATATAATTTAAATACTTATTCTGATGGACTATCAGAAAAGCAGATTCAGCAACTTATAAAACAAGAGGCTGAATACTCTTGTAAATTGGCTTTAGATGGTTTACTGTTACCTTTTGAATTTGCAATAAATACGACATCCGAACTTGAAGAAGATACTAAAAATCTTCTTCAAGCCATTCATTATGTGCTTCAAGTCAAAGAAGAATTACCTTTAAGTGCCCGTATGTTGAAAAATGCACATTATCTAATATGTAACAATGAAAAATATAATAAGAAATACCCTGGAGATTTCCGCACTTCTCCTATCTGGATAGGTAAAAAAGGATGTATCTTAAAGGATGCATTGTTTATACCCCCTATTTATGAAGATATGATTGAAGCTTTTTCTGAACTTGAACATTTTATTAATTATAACAGAAGAGAAAATGTATTTATACGCGCAGCTTTAATACACTATCAATTTGAAACAATTCATCCATTTATAGATGCCAATGGAAGAGTTGGAAGATTACTAAATACACTCTATCTTATTGAGAATGGAATAATTAAAAAGCCTGTATTGAAATGGTCAGAGATCCTTTGGGAACAAAGGAATCATTATTATTCAGAGCTTCAATACACACATGAAACAGGTATATTTGAAAATTGGATTATTTTCTTTTTGACAACTATAAATGAAGCTATTCAAAGAACATTATGTTTCTAATTATTAATCAAACATATAATCTATATGTTATCTACCATAAATAAAGTACTATTTTACTTAGTAGCATTATTTATAATATTCCCTTATAAGGTTTCAGCACAACATCAAGACAGTATACTCATTAGTTTACTGACATGTTCACCAGGAAATAAAATCTACACCTTGTTTGGGCATAACGGATTACGATACCAAAATCTAACTCGTAATATAGATATAGTTTTTAATTATGGAGTGTTTGATTTTGATACCCCAAACTTTATTTATCGTTTTATTAAAGGAGATACAGATTATCAATTAGGAATTACAACTTATCATGAATTTGAAAATGAATACCTATCAAGAGGATCATCTATATATAGCCAAGAACTTAATTTAACAAAAAATGAAAAATATATTTTAGTGAAATCACTTGAAAAAAACTTTCTACCTGAAAATAGATATTTTCGTTATAATTATTTTTACAACAATTGTTCCACATGCGCATTTGAACAAATAGAGAAATGTGTACAAGGAGAAGTAATTACTCCTCAAAGCTCAAAGAACAATATCTCATTTAGAAGTATTATACATGAATTTACTAAGCCCTCTCCTTGGGCGGAATTAGGTATTGATTTATGTTTAGGTGCTGAATCTGATGACCCCATTGAATACAGGAAACAAATATTTGCACCTTTCTATTTACGTGATCTCATGAATAGTTCACATATATTAGATAAAGATAGTGTTTTACGTCCATTAGTTAATCAAGAAATAAAAATTAAAAGTGGAAGAAGTATAGAATTTAAGACTCAAATTACTCCATTATCAGTATTCTCTATTTTTTTATTACTAAATATACTTATAGCTTATCTGCAAATAAAACAACAAAAAAGATTTTACTTTTGGGATATTATATTATATGGCTTACAAGGTGGAATAGGATGTATAATTACGTTTCTATTTTTCATTTCATCTCATCCAACAGTGAACTCAAATTGGTTAATATTTATTTTTAACCCATTACCATTAATTTATCTTCCTAGAATCATATATTGCGACATTAATAAAAAAAATGACATTTTTTTTGTTTTCAACTCCATAATCATGTTTTTGTTTTTATTAATAACTCCATTTATAAAACAATATATCAATAAAGTAATTATATTATTTATATTATCGTTGCTAATAAATGGAATAAGTCACATATATGCATCTAATAAATATAGATGTCAGTCATGCTAAGTAACAACCTTTAGCAACTATATAAATCGTTCTATATTCTGCAAATAATAAGTTGGCTGTTTATCCCTTCCATCAAAGATAAATCCCAATCCTGATTTGCCAGCCGCATTTATTCCTTTTTTCAGGAGAATTTTCTTTATGGCTTGCGCCATGAAAATTCACCTGAAAAAGAATGCGGCGGCAAACGGATTAGAATTAAAGGAAAGATTACAGGGATTAACTGCGACCGACGTGACGCATAGCCGTAAATCAAAGGCAGCTATCCTTATATTCCATATATGACCTCATAAATACTGTGAAAATCCACCTTCCCAAATAACAAAACATAGACTGCTTATCAAATCCCGAAATAAGACAGGGATTTCAACTCCCTCCGATCTGCATAGTCTGGTGGCTTCGCTATGCTTTTATTCCAACTCTTCCTATTTCTTTTCATCCTTTTTTTCTGCTGTTTCTACGTTCTTTCCTATCTCCGATATGACATCTGATGACACCTGATGACATCTAATGTCATCTATTTATAAATCAGTCATTTACTCAATTTATCGTCTTACATTTGGACTGTGAAACAAATCAAGTAGTCACTCAAAACAAAAGATTATGGCACAAGAAAACAGTCCTGACAAGGAAAAAAGGCAAAGCCGGACAAAGAAACCGGAAAAGCCTTATGTGGAACAAATTGACGAGCTTCTGCTGGTACATAACAAGAATGACCCAAAGGAAGGTTTGGGAGTGGTCAGCAAGGCAGACGGGAAAGGCAATTATCAGACAGTTGCACCGGAAGAGAAGAACGAGAACTCATTCCTAAAATTCGACAAGAATTCGAGTATCCTCGAAAACTTCATCAAGAATTTCTGGAGCCAGCTGAAAGAGCCTACGCATTTCAGGCTTATCCGCATGACCTTCAACGATTACAAGCAGAACAGACAGGCTCTCAAGGACCTGGCCGAAGGCAAGAAGACAGACGCGGTAAAGGAATTTCTGAAACGCTATGAAATCGTACCGAAGGCAAACAATCAGAAAAACAGTCAAACAAAAGAGGAGGAAACAATGGCAAAGAAGCAGGAACAGACAACACAGGCTCAGCCTGAACAGGTATCACAGGTGGAAGCTGCCGCACAGGGGCGCGAACAGCAGGAACCGCAACGCCAGCAGACACCCACGTACCGCTACAACGAGAACATGATTAATTGGGAGGAACTGGGTAAGTTCGGCATATCCAAGGAAATGTTGGAGCAGTCCGGACAACTTGACAGCATGCTGAAAGGATACAAGACCAACAGAACCATGCCACTGACACTCAACATTCCTGGGGTACTGACCGCAAAGCTGGATGCACGCCTTTCGTTCATATCCAACGGCGGGCAGGTCATGCTGGGCATCCACGGTATCAGAAAAGAACCGGAACTGGACCGTCCTTATTTCGGACATATCTTCACGGAAGAGGACAAGAAGAACCTGCGTGAAAGTGGAAACATGGGACGCGTGGCTGACCTTAACCTGCGTGGCAACACGACAGAGCCGTGCCTGATTTCCATCGACAAGAATACCAACGAACTGGTAGCCGTACGACAGGAGCATGTCTATATCCCGAATGAAATCAAAGGTGTGACTCTGACTCCGGATGAAATTCAGAAACTGAAAAACGGTGAACAGATATTCGTGGATGGCATGAAATCCAATCAAGGCAAGGAATTCAATGCCAATCTGCAATACAATGCGGAAAGAAGAGGCATCGAATTTATTTTCCCGAAAGACCAGGCTTTCAACCAGCAGACGCTTGGCGGTGTACCGCTTTCTCCCATGCAGCTCAAAGCGTTAAACGAAGGCCACACCATCCTTGTAGAGGATATGAAACGAAAGAACGGCGAACTGTTTTCCTCCTTCGTTACCATGGATAAGGTAACAGGCGGTCTCCAATATACGCGCCACAATCCGGAAACGGGAGAAATCTACATACCGAAGGAAATCTGTTCGGTACAACTCACACCGGAAGACAAGGAAGCGTTACGCAAAGGGCAGCCAATCTATCTTGAGAACATGATCAACCGTAAAGGTGAGGAATTCTCGTCATTCGTCAAGCTGGACCTGGCAAGCGGAAGACCACAGTATTCCAGAACTCCTGACGGTTTCAACGAACGACAGGCACCTACCATTCCGGCTGAAGTTTACGGACACCTGCTTTCGGCACAGGAAAGAGCAAATCTTCAGGACGGAAAGGCCATCCTTGTAACGGGTATGAAAGGTCCCAACGGCAAACCGTTCGATTCCTATCTGAAAGTAAACGCAAACACCGGACAGCTGCAATATTTCCAAGAAAATCCGGATGTGCGCCGCAATACCTCACAGCGTGCTTCACAGACTGACAATACCCAGCAGCAGGAACAGAAGAAGGGAGCAAAACAAGCTGTCTGACCTGAACGGGATTCAAATCATTCAAATCATCAATTACTAAAAAAGGAAAGAACATGAACAAGAACAATCATCATATCTACAAGGCTGAACAAATCGACTGGGAGAAACTAGAATCGGTAGGTATCAGCAGATCTCAAATTGAAAAGGACGGAAACATGGACCTGCTCCTTCAGGGAGAGGAAACCAATGTCATGTCCATTAAAATCAAGACTCCTGTATTTTCACTGACCATGGACGCCACACTCAGTCTGATTGAAGACGAGAATGGAAATCCGGTCATCAGCGTAAACGGTATCAACCCTTCAGGTGAATAAATAAGAATCCATAATGTATCATCTCTCTTTCCATACGGTAAGTCCGTATGGAAAGATATAAAAACAGAATTTATCATGATTGCCATATTAACAGACAAACCAAGTGTAGGAAAAGAAATCGGAAGAATCATCGGTGCAACCAAAGTAAGAAACGGATATGTGGAAGGAAACGGCTACATGGTTACATGGACTTTCGGGAACATGCTGTCACTGGCCATGCCGAAGGACTACGGAACCCAGAAGCTGGAACGGAATGACTTTCCTTTCATCCCGTCCGAATTTGAACTGATGGTACGGCATACACGTACCGAGAACGGATGGATACCGGACATTGATGCCGTGCTCCAGCTTAAAGTAATCGAGAGAGTGTTTCAGGCATGCGATACCATCATTGCGGCTACCGATGCCAGCCGTGACGGGGAAATGACATTCCGCTATGTCTATCAATACCTGAACTGTACACAGCCTTGCTTCCGTCTGTGGATTTCCTCTCTTACCGACGAGTCTGTGCGTAAAGGCATGGAAAACCT
>ULSO01003184.1_pt1 | contig 96822 bp, 89 predicted proteins | sample 1956701 | NCBI WGS metagenome assembly ULSO01 (sample SAMEA4835708, study PRJEB28245) | human gut metagenome | biome: gut microbiome; material: fecal sample | place: Denmark | collected 2008 | reverse complement strand
CAATCCCATGCATTTTCAACTTTGTCCGCAAGAACTGCTCCCTGATAGGCAAGTGTACTGCCGACGTAGCGGTCACAAATTACCCATTTTCCAGAATTGAGCCATTTTTTAATTTGCGAGGTGTGTTCTGCACGGTCTGCAACGTAAAAGAGCGTGTTGGCAATTGGCCCTGAAAGCTTTGTTTCCGATCTGAGAGTATCTCCAATCCAAGAGTCTGAAGGTTCTGCAGTTAAGATCGTCTCTATACCTTCGGAATTAAGGTAATCAGAAAGTCGCGCAGAAAGTTCACTTTTGCCGGAACCATCTATCCCTTCAAATACTAGAAAACGCCCCTTGGATACTGTTTTCATCTAAAGGGACTATACAGATTAGAGTATTTATTGCCCATAGATGCGTGACTTCAATAGAGAAAGGTAACTAGGCAGCGATTCTACATCTTTGATTTCTGACTTACAGAGCTTTGAAAGTTCTACTCTTACCTTTTCATTGTAGGGGATATCATTCGCTCGTAAAGCATTGCGCAACAAGGAAGCTAGTTGACCACCTTTTCGATCCCAGTCGGTCAAAATATACACTTCCTTATTCTGGGAGGCAATGCTTTCCACTAATGTAAAAACACTTTTTCGAGAATCTTGTATCTTAATAATTTCTCCATAGATGTCCAGATCATGAAGGGCCTCCACATCCTTTTTCCCTTCAACAAGGATTATTGAGTTCTCTGGGCGTTCTCGCAACTCACAGAGAATTTTTTCAACCCTTTCCAGCACATCCATTAAGTCTTTCATTTTCCATCAAAAGTCCTAAAATTTTATCAAGACCTAGATGAACGACAATGGTTTTATGTCTATCTGTATGCCCTCGGATTATCTCTACTGGGGCTTTAAAAAATCCTTCGAGTAAAGCGATTACAGCCATGTTGGCCTTGCCTTCGAGAGGGAGACCCTGCACTTTGATAATGAGTCTGTGTCGCCAAGGATCTACACTACCGACTGAATTTACTTTTGCATTCGGAGTGACCATTACATCAATTTCGGTTGCATCGTTACTTATGGAGCGCATAGCTGTTGAAAAATCAGCTAACATACTCCAAATTCACCGTTTAGAAATGTCAACATACGGCCTCATTTCTTCCCCGATATAGATACTGGATGGCCTATAGAGTACAGGTTTAACCGGGGGATTGGGGAATTTTTCCTCAATTACATGCGCGGTCCAGCCGGCTGCTCTTGCCATGGCAAAGACAGGCGGGAAAAAATCATGATGAATGCCCATTGCATGGTAAATTGATGCACTGTACAAATCCACATTGGGATAGATGGCTCTGCCTTTCTTTTCATAAAAGAGTTTTTGGGTGACCTCAGCCATCTTCTCAGTCATCTCATACCACTGGAATTCTGGATGGTCTTTAAGAAGATCGTAAGCCATTTCCTGCAGAATGGTCGCCCGTGGATCAGTGGTGCGATAAACCGCATGACCGATTCCTGCTACACGCTTACCGCGCTCAAACTGTTTAGTGACCCATTCCTCTACTTTATCAGGATCATTCATGTCGATCAGATTTCTCATGACCTGTGCATTTGCTCCACCATGTAGTGGTCCAGATAAAGCACCAACTCCTGCTGAGACGGCTGCGTACATGTTAGCACCAGTAGAAGCCACTACACGAGCAGCGAAAGTTGAAGCATTGAAGGTATGATCTGCATGGAGGATCATGGCAATATCCATGAATCGTGCGAGATTGTCATCGGGGACTTCGCCATTGAACATGTAGAGAAAATTAGCAGCGGTAGAAAGCTCTTCTCGAGGTTTGAGAGGTTCTTCACCGTTTTGAATCCTTTTCCAGCCAGCGATAATTGATGGCATTGAGGAAATGATGTGGATAGCTTTCTTCATGTTGCTATCTTTTGTCTCTCCATTCATGGGGGAATGTGCTGAAAGGGTAGGCAGACTGGCCTGAAGAACACACATGGGATCGGTGGCGGGGGATAATGATTTTAAAGATTCTCCTAATTCATCAGGAAGTTTTCTAAATTCTCTTACATCATCAGAGAATTTTTCAAGTTGCTCTTTATTTGGTAGATACCCATAAAGAAGTAGATACGCGGTTTCTTCAAAGGTAGATTTTCTTGCGAGTTCTTCTATGGAATAACCGCGATACAGCAGGATACCGTTTTGTCCGTCAACCATGCTGATCTTAGTTGTGGCAGCCTTGACTCCCCGCAGTCCGGTGTCCTCAACAAAAAGTGTCATTTCTTTCCCCTCACAGTGTCACAGATGATTCGGTACAACAAAAGTTTACCGTAAAACCATCCCTCATAAATTAAACCGTTTAAATAGTGTTCGTTCCTAGAATACGGTTTTAGATATATAGATATCCATAAGCCAATTACATTCCCCAGAACTTGTCATTCTTTCGTTTTATTTCTTTAAGTTCTTCAATAACCATACGGTCATCGGCATTGATATTCAGTTTCTCCATTTCTTTGATGGAAGTTTCTCTGAGATCCACATATAAGATATCCTCTTCATTTATCTGTCTGCCAACGGTGGGCCCATCGATTGCAACTGCTTTCTCTTCCCCTTGGATGGCTTCTTTTATGCTTTCTTCCCCATCTCGTATGGATCTAATTTTGCCCACAGGATTTCCATAAACGTCTATGAGTGTTTGACCTGGACGTATCCTACCACCAAGCACTCTAACACCCACAATTGCTGGTTTTGAAGCTCTAAATACGCAATTGGGCAATAGACGAATCTTTCCCGGGAATGAGAATTCGGATCTCTTTTCTTCATCAATGCGTCTTTGCTCTTCTTCCATCCATTCCGTATATTCTTCAATTAAGCGATAGACTACATCGCTTGTAAACACCTTTAGTGTTGGATAATTGATTATGGAATCTTTAGCATCTGGTAACAATCCAACGTTAAATCCTAAAATAACACGGTGAATTGCTTCACCGTAGGCTGCAGCATCGATCAGATCTTTTCTGGATATTGCTCCAGTATCGTGTTTTCTTATGGGAATGCCTGCCTTTGCACATTCAAAGGCCAAAGCTTCCAATGAGCCAAGAGCATCAGCTTTGATATAGACACCATTGTCCACGACGTTGATGTCTACTTTGGTCTCATTTGAGACTTCATCTCTCGCAGCATCGGCGTTAGCACCGGCAGCTCTAAGGGGCCCACCTGAAACGACTCCTTCCAGATTCTGACACATCAATTTTACACCAATTGCTGCGCTTACTTCTTTCACAGAATCGAAGCGATCTTTAGGATCACGGATCTCATCCAAAGGCTTGGGTTTGAGAATGGCCTTCACTTTAGTTACCAACGGTTTACCTTTGGTACCAAGAATTACAGTGTCTCCCTTTTGCAAAGTGCCCGCATAAATAATTACGTCGACGGTCTGCCCTAGACCACGCTCTTCTTTTACTTCAAGAATTACACCTTTAGCTGGACCCTCTTCTTTCTCCAAACTTTCTTCTAAAAATCTTTGAGCGAGACCAATCAACATTAGAAGAAGGTCTGGGAGCCCTATGCCATTTCTTGCAGAAATAGGAACAATAGCAATAGATTTTGTAAAATCTTCAATGCGGTCGTAGCGATCTGCCACATACCCATGTTCATAAAGATCGCCAATGATCTTGTAGAACTTTTCATCAAAGCCAGCGACTGCCTTTTCAGATTGTTTTCTTACAGTTAAAGCAAAAGGTTCATCTTTGTAAACTTTCCAGTCTTCGATTAAATCAATCTTGTTGACGGCGATGATAAAAGGAGTCTTAAAACGTTTTAAAATAGAAATAGATTCGAGAGTCTGTGGCATTATGCCTTCATTGATATCAATCACTAAAACCGCCAGATCGGCAAGTGAGCCCCCTCTAGCCCGTAAGGAAGTAAATGATTGGTGTCCCGGAGTGTCAATAAATAATAATCCTGGCATGTCAAATTTCTTATTGCCAATCATCTGTTTGCAAACGGAATAAATATGGTCAATCGGAACTTCAGTAGCACCTATGTGCTGAGTTATAGCCCCAGCTTCTTTCTTAACCACGGCTGTACCTCTGATTTGGTCCAACAAGGTGGTCTTTCCATGGTCGACGTGACCAAGAACACTTACAATCGGCTGTCTGGTGGGCATACTGGTTGATACTTTCTATCGATATTTGTATTTTTGTAGTAAATGCATGCCACTTGATGAAAAAATATTTCATTGTGGTTTTTATAAAACAAAATACAGGGGTTTGGTTTGGCTAGATACAATTATCTCAAAATCCAAAACGGCCATACTGCATCCGTAGATTAGGGACAGCTTCCCCTGTTTCGGACTTTCTAAAGGCTTTCCACAGGCTCAGTTGTAGGTCTTTTAGATCGTCCATGTCGTTAGATAAGGCTTTGGAGACCAGCCCTGCACCATAAGGTAGCGTACTTACACCACCACATACCTGCGATAAGTCGATGTTATCCTTTTCATCTAAAATGGATGAGGACACCAAGTAGGCCGTAAGATAATAATTCATATCACCAAATAAAATATTAGAACGTTCTTTATCTTCAGAAGTCCACAATACGTTATCTACTGCTATTTCTTGATCATCTTTTAAAATTTTAATTCGTGAAGAGTATGCATCAAAATCCCAAGATTCACCTCTTGCAATTCTTCCTGGACAGAAGATCTCCGAGAAAAATAAAGAAGCATCTTCTTCCAAATTGAAAGTAATAGTTTGATGCCACCTAGACCCAGCAAAGGCGATGTTTTCCTTAGGAAGATATTCTAAGCGACTTCTAGGCCCTAAAGAAACATTGATTTGTCTGCTACCATAATTGCTATCCATCTTGTAAATTTTAGTGGCAGCATTGTCAGTTATGAAGGCCTCAGCATCACTATCGAGGCGGATATCATAAGTGTAGCGATCGCCTTCGATTATGCCAGCAGTAGGATTTACAAAAATCACATAGGGCATTCCCGGCCTAAGTTCATCATAATATAAAGCATGAAGAACTTTAGCGGGGGTGATGTTGTAGTTTCGAGAAAGGTAGGTTTTATCACCATGCTTTGTAAAGCAAAGCTCAGCCACTGCTGATTTTCCCGTAGAGCCTACAGGGAGCACGCATTCTTCTGCAATATAGGGCTCAAAACAATGCGGAAGATCATTCAAAGATATAACCCCTCTTCCTTCACATAGGATACAATCTCATCAATACCATTATCATCTTTTAATGAGACGAAAATTGTTGGTTTGTTGGGTCTTATCTTGACTGCATCATCCCTCATAATTTGCAGATTAGCGGTGGGGGTGTCTGATTCGGGAATTGTTGTTTCAACATATGGTGCTAAATCAATCTTATTGATGACTAAGAGATCCGATTTTAAAATGCCAAGACCTCCTTTTCTTACTGTTTTATCACCGCTTGCCACATCGATCATATAAATAAACATGTCAGCTAATTTATTACTAAATGTAAGCGTAACATTGTCTCCGCCAGATTCGATCAGAATTATGTCTAAATCCTCATTTTCTTTTTCTAATCTATTCACCGCTTCCAAGTTCATAGAAGGGTCATCCCGGACAGCAGTATGTGGACAAAGACCTGTTTCAATACCAATGATCTCTTCAGGATTGATAACTCCATCGAGCTTAATGGCCATACGTCTAGCATCCTCTTTTGAATAAATGTCGTTGGTTACGATGCCTACATTTAATCCTTCAGCTCTAAGCCTTGGTGCTAGTTTTTCAATTAGTTCTGTTTTACCGCACCCAATAGGACCACCGATCCCTACTCTAAGTGTTCTCGACATTAAATTCACCTAACTCATGAACATCCTATTGCTGCTGTTTTCATGCCTCATCGATTCAATATCCGCCAAGGGAAATGATTGGTATTCTTCACCAAAGGGTGGTGGTGTTGAGATCTTAGTGATTACAGATTTGACAAGATTCTGAGCGGATAAATAATCAATTTCACCCATACGCACCATTGCAGCGGCGATTTCCATTAAATTAACATATAGTAATGAATATTCTCCGGCGTCATCTATTTTCAATTCATTAGCTAAAACAGCTAAGGATACTGGATATGTTCCCGGTGTAGAATGATCTTTTACCAGATTTTGAAAACTATTGCCGATCTCTGAAGATTCAACCATTGAAATGAGATTGTTTCCCATTTTAACTGATGTTTCTCTACCTTCCTCAGTAAGTTTAGACGCATAGCATAGTCTATCGACCGCCAATAAACGCTCTAAATCATTTTCAATGACCGCCTCTAGGGCTTCCTTAAAAATAGGCATTTCCAGTGGCACCCAGATGTTGTTGACGTAGGCCTCCAGAATGGACATGAGATTGCTATCTGTGACAAGATCATCTGCAACGAATTGTTCCATTCCCTGAGAGACTGTAAAAGAACCTACTGGAAAAAATGAGTCGGAGATGCGCATTAAATTCATTAATGCTTCAGTGTGCATGCTCTTCTCCTCGGAAATATCCAGAACCAGAAGTTATTGATTTTTGAACAATTTGGGTTTCAATGTCTAAGCCAGTACTTTGGATGAACGACTCCAACTTCGTTCGAGGAAGATCTAACGGTATGAATGCATCATCACCATCGATTAAAACTTCCATATGCCGTCCACCCATCATGTAACCAAGACGTAATGCACTTCCAACATCTTTTGAAGAATCCAGCAAACTTATTTTTAAAACATCCTCTGGTCTGATTTTGATACGATAATATTTACCAGTGGAAGAAGGTCCAAAAATATCATCATTGGCTATCTCTTCCCCACGGGGAAGTTCAATGACTATGTCATTTTCTTTTACCCTTCCTTTAGCAGCATCAATTCGATTGATAGCTAAGACTTCCGCTTCTCCATCCCATTTAGATTTTTTTTCAAATTTTTCCATTTCCCCACCTTAGATATTTGAGGGGTGGTTGTGGGTAAAAGTTTTAGAAGAGATAGTATCTCTGAGTTAGAGGGAGCTCTTTTGAAGGCTCTGTAGTAATTAATTCACCATCGAGATAGACTTTGTGTGTTTCTGGGTCGATTTTAATGTCACCCATTCTATCATTATAGAGCATCTGCTGCTTCCCCAAGTATCTAGTTTTCTTGACAGGTTTGATCATGGTGCGCAGGCCATATTTTTCTTTAATGTTTAGATCCATTGCCGCTTTGGAGACGAAGATGGCGGAAGTATTGGTCATTGCAGCGCCATAACTGCCAAACATGGGTCGCCAATAAACTGGTTCAGGTGTGGGGATAGACGCATTGGGATCACCCATTGCTGAATAAGCAATAAAACCGGCTTTGTACACACGCTTAGGCTTGGTTGCAAAGAACTGCGGATCCCATAAGACTGCATCGGCCATTTTTCCCTCTTCTAGCGATCCAACGTAGTCCGCGATACCACAAGTAATCGCAGTATTGATTGAAATTTTTGCCAGATATCTCTTCACTCTGAAATTATCATTATCGGGAGAATCTTCTGGTAATTTTCCACGAACCTCTTTGCCTTTGTGAGCGTTCTGGAAGCATCTTGCTGCGGTCTCTCCGACTCGTCCCATAGCTTGACTGTCAGCCCCAATCATTGACAATAATCCCAAATCATGGAAAACGTCCTCTGCTGCAATCGTCTCTGCTCTAATTCTTGATTCTGCAAAGGCAACATCTTCAGGAATTTGTGAGTTTAGGTGATGGGTAGTCATGATCATATCAAATGTTTCATCAATTGTATTGACAGTAAAGGGTCTGGTTGGATTGGTAGAAGAAGGCAAAACGTTCGGTTCTCCGGCGATCTTCATCAAATCAGGGGCATGTCCTCCACCAGCACCTTCAGTGTGATAAGTATGAACGGTACGACCGTCAATTGCGCTGATTGAATCGTCTACATATAGCCCTTCATTAAGGGTATCGGTGTGAATGGCTAACTGTACATCATAGTCATCACATACATTCAAAGCGGTGTCTAAAGCAGCAGCGGTTGCACCAAAATCTTCATGGAGCTTAAATCCACCAGCTCCTGCTTCTAACTGTTCCACCAATGTATCAGGTTTGCTATCATTTGCCTTTCCACTAAAACACCAATTGATCGGAATTTCTTCGGATGCTTCCAACATTCTTCGCATGTTTAATGGTCCAGATGTTGCTGTAACACCAGCTGTACCCTCGGCTGGACCTGCTCCCCCACCGATGAAAGTTGTGGTACCGTTACCGAGTGCTTCGTAGGCCTGCTGAGGACAGATCATGTGAATGTGACAGTCTAAAAATCCCGGTGTTAAGATACATCCCTCTCCAGAGGATACTTCAGTAGAAGCACTGACAACCAGATTTTCATCAACATTGTCCATCACACCCGGATTACCTGCTTTACCTACTCCTGCAACTTTACCATTGCGGAAACCAACGTCACCCTTTACAATACCCAATACGGGATCCATCACTACTACGTTGGTAATTACATGATCCAAAGCGCCATCTGCTTGTGTTGCTCCCGGGCTCATACCCATTCCTTGACGAACGGTTTTTCCTCCACCATAACAAAGTTCGTCACCATATGCCGCGTAGTCATGCTCTACTTCAATGAAAAGATTAGTGTCACCAAGCTGCAATTTATCATTTACGGTAGGTCCAAATAAATCTGCATATTGTTTTTTTGAAATTTGCAAATCTATACCCCCTTAAATCCAAGTAACTTTGCTTTCGCAATAGCTCTTGTTTTAGTATCTTTTGCTCTGGTACTTCCATTGGTGAGCATATTAAATCCATGAACATAGTGCTTACCACCAATCTCCACCAATCCGATGTCTCTACTCTGTCCTGGCTCAAATCTTACAGAAAGGCCAGCGGCGATATCCAACTTCATACCAAAAGCCGCTTCCCTATCAAATTCTAATGCACGATTTGCTTCAAAGAAATGAAAATGGGACCCTATCTGAATCGGCCTATCTCCAGTATTAGTAACTTTAAGACTGATATGCTTTCGATTAGGAAATAATTCAACATTGCCTTCTCCAGGAATAAGTGCACCTACAGTTACTTGTTTATCCGATGTTCCCTGTTTAATGCTATTCTTTTGTACACTTTCCTGCATCGTTGTTGTGGTCATTTCATTCCTCCATTTGCTGGTTGGATGGGGTTGTGAATGCTTACGAGCTTAGTCCCATCAGGAAATGTTCCTTCCACTGCTACAACTGGAATCATTTCAGGGACACCGGGCATTACATCATCAGTTGTCAAAACGTGCCGACCATCTTCCATTATTTTAGCTACAGAATCTCCGCGGCGTATCCTTTCAAAAGCAAAGTCAGCAATTAATGCTACTGATTCTGGATAGTTTAATTTTACTCCATCTTTCATACGTCTTTCGGCAATCCTTGCAACTGTAAAAACTTGTAATTTATCTACATCCCTAGGCGATAGCCTCATCTGTTCACCTCTCGAGTCCAAACATTTTGTCTGTAAATTTTTACTTTAGATGAGAGTATATAACGATTCTCTAATGATATGGCGAACAATGTTAATAATTATAAATAAAAAAATTTAAGTTGAGTGCTTTTTTCCTTCGCCCAACCTAATACCCAGAAGAACCAATAGCAATCCTACGATCATGGATATTATTAGATAAATCAATGCCGTAAAATCCATTGCTTCGAGGAGTAATTGATCTGTACCATGCATGAATGTGCTGAAGGTAGACATGCCACCCATTATCCCAGTAGAGAAGAACAGATTACCACGTGTTCCCAAACGGCCATTGGTGACCATGCCAGTAGCTAATCCGATTAAAAAAAGCAGCAACGACATTAGCGAAAAATATTGATAGTGGAAAACCTCCAAATGGTTGTACAATTAACATCAATGCCTCTCTAATTATCGCACCGATGCCTCCACCTGCAAATACAAGTGCTAAATCATATTTCATTAAAGGGCCCCCGCAAGAAATATACCCATTGCTGCAGCAATTAGTCCGGCAACAACTGACCCTATCCAATATGTTATTGCTAAACCAGTCTTCTTCTTACCAATTAACTTAGCCGTATCCAGCTCATAACTACTGAATGTAGTATATCCACCAAGGATTCCTGTTATTACCAAGGCGATTAGAAAACTGCCATATCGATTGTCCCAATCTATCAAAAATAATGTTGCCAAAAAACCAATCAAAAATGAGCCAGTAATATTTACGATAAAATTACCCCAAGGGACAGAACCATGATATCTGGATCCGACTGCTTTTCCCACACCCCATCTAAGTGAAGAACCTATACCTCCACCCAGAAATACAAGGACGATGGTAGTCAACACCCCAATCATTGCAATACCTCACACAATGATTTTGAGTGTTAGCAATATGTATATAAACTCATCATAAGATTAAATTTAATTCTTTTTCAATCATTAATTTTAAATCTTTAACTGGAAAATCATTGACATAGATGCAAGTTGTGCGTCCGCCAGCACCAGCGGGATCCACTAAAGATTTTTGGTCGATCCAGCCTTCTGCGGATAAATCTTTGAGATATTTCCAAAAAGAAGTACTCCCTTTGGGTTTTATGTTGCATTCCTCTGACGCAATGCGATAAGCAGTTTCTGCATCCTGACTAGTTGCATAACTATTCTCACCCATAGATCTGCAGATCGCTAATAGGACTAATTTTCTGTTAAGATCCAGATTGGATAGTCTCAGCTCATTGCTTCCCTGTGAGTAGGTCATATTTTTCGCTTCACGAATGCACTCTGGAAGCATTTCTGTTAGGCCCATCTCTTCCGTAATTAATCCTGCACTTTCCAAGAGCTCGATTGCAAATCTTGCATCTCCTAATTCAGCAGAAGCTTCAGCGATCATGTCTATACATTCTTCTGAAACAGTTCCTGGATAAAATGCCAAGTCAACTCTAGATTTTATGATGTCCCGCAGTTCTAATGCATTATATCTTTCAAAAGTCACAACATTTGATTTACAAAATGTAGACAGAGCGGCTTGATCAAGATTTCCCACCAAATGGCGCTGAGAAATCATAATCAATGAAAGGGAGTAATTTTCGGTGTAATCTTCATTTAATCTCGTTAAAGTGTAGATTAGGTCATTTGCGCCCTTTTTTAAGATTATGTCGGCCTCATCCAAAACAACGATCATATTCATTTTGCGAGTAGAGAGATGTTTCTGAATAGAACGGACATATTCTTCCTGAGCGATACCCCTCCGAGGATAATTTGGATCAAAGTAAGAGAGAATGGCATGAAGTATAGTGTATTCACTACGTTTCTGTCTACAGTTGATGACCACATGCGCGATATTGCAATCAGATAAGCGGCCATATCTTTCCATCGTTTGACAAAAGCGTTTAGCAGTTGCAGTTTTTCCAGTACCCACATTGCCGACTAACACTGCGGTTCGTCTAATTCCATGCAAGATGGGCCGGAAAATAGTTTGCAAACGTTGCATTTGGAATTCTCGATGGATTAAGACATCAGGAACATATTCAAACGAGAGCTTTTCATAATCTCGAATTATCCCATTGCGCTGATGTCCTAGATCCATGTAATTACCTCATGGATAATCATTCTTCATCATTTTCAGGTAAAGATTGGTCCATAATGCTCAGATCTTCATGAGTCTCGATTTCTGCAACGAGTGCTTCTTCCTCAGTACCGATAAGTCTTGCAGCCGCCGTAACTTTATCACCTTCTGCCAGATTCATAATTTTCACTCCCTGGGTAGAACGACCCATCGTACGAATTTCTGAAGCTGGTACTCTGATAACCATTCCTTGTTGCGTAGTGATTATAATCTGATCGTCATCAGAGATTAACTTTGCTGAAACTACATGTCCATTACGGTCAGTCATTTTGATAGTAACAACACCTTTGCTACCGCGATGTGTTTTACGGTAATCAGAAACGAGGGAAATTTTACCAAAGCCATTTTCGGTGATGCTTAAGAGTTTGTCAGTAGGAGAAACAACTGCCATACTGACAACTTCGTCTCCTTCGCTCAGACTCATACCTTTGACACCAATTGCTTGTCTTCCAACGGATCTTACTTCAGAGACGCTAAATCTTCCAGCCTGCCCATCACGAGTGGCTAAGATGATTTCAGAATCGTGTTTAGCAAGTTTTGTATCTACTAGTGAGTCACCGTCTTCTAGACTTATTGCAATGATTCCATTAGAGCGGATATTACGATAATTCTCTAATTTCGTTCGTTTAATAAGTCCACGTTTAGTAGCAAAAATGAGGTCATAGTCATCATCAAAGTTATCCAAAGGCAGATTGTCTTCTATCTTTTCTCCTTCCTCTAATTTGGGCAAAAGATTGACAATAGCTTTTCCCTTTGAATGTCTGCCAGCAATGGGTATGCGGTAAGCTTTGAGAACGTATACCTTACCACGATCAGTAAAGAATAAGATGTAACTATGAGTCATTGTTACAAATAAATCTACAACCGCATCCTCATCTTTTGTTTCCATACCCACTAAACCTTGTCCACCACGATGTTGTTGTTTGTAGGTACTTAAGGGGAGTCTTTTTATGTACCCATCATTGGAGATCATAATGACTACTTTCTCATTGGGGATGAGGTCTTCAATGTCAAGATCGCCGGTATCAGCAACTATCTGGGTTTTGCGTACATCCCCATATTGTTCTTTCATTTCGAGGATTTCCGATTTGATTATCTCAAAGATCTTGTGTTCATCCTGCAGGATTGATTCAAGTTCTGAAATCTTGATTTTTAAGTGATCGTATTCTGCTTTTAAATCATCAATTTCTAAACTATTGAGTGATCTTAACCTCATATCAAGGATAGCTTTGGCTTGAATTTCATCAATTTCAAAGCGTTCCATGAGACCTCTCTTGGCACTTTCACCATCCTCTGCTTCCCTGATAATGGCAATTGCTTCATCGATCGCATCAACGGCTTTGATAAGAGCCTGCAGTATATGATCACGGGCTAATGCCTGTTTTAGATCGAACTGTGTACGTTTAGTAATTATCTCTTTCCGATGGTCAAGATACACTGAAAGCATATCTTTTAGTGAGAGAATTTTTGGTTCATTATTTACTAATGCTAAATTGATAATTCCAAAAGTAACTTCCATCTGGGTATGCATGTATAGCTGATTGATTACGACCTCTTCCATGATGTCTTTTCTAAGTTCAATTACAATACGCATTCCATCTCTGTCACTTTCATCCCGGAGGTCAGTAATACCCTCGATTTTTTTATCTTTTACAAGATCGGCAATATTTTCAATTAAATTAGATTTATTAACCTGATAGGGAATTTCTGAAACGATAATGCGTTTCTTGCCGCCTTCCATTTCTTCAATGGATGTGTTGGCTCTAACTTTTATACGACCTTTTCCAGTAGAATATGCTTCGATGATGCCATTGGTACCATAGACTGTACCGCCGGTAGGAAAATCTGGACCGGGAACATAAGCCATGAGATCAATGGTGTCTGCAGAGGGGTTATCAATCAAATGAATGAGCGCGTCACAGACTTCTTTTAAGTTGTGTGGAGGAATGTTTGTCGCCATCCCCACGGCAATCCCAGAAGACCCGTTTACCAGCAGATTGGGAACCTTAGAAGGTAAAACTTCCGGCTCTTTTAAAGAAGCATCGAAATTATCCACAAAATTAACTGTGTCTTTTTCGATATCATGCAGCATCTCCTCTGCAATCTTATTAAGACGGCATTCTGTGTAACGCATAGCGGCAGCGGAGTCTCCATCCACACTACCGAAGTTACCATGACCTTCGATCATTGGATAACGCAGTGAAAAGTCCTGCGCCATACGTACAAGAGAATCGTAGACAGCAGAATCACCGTGTGGGTGATACTTACCAAGACAGTCACCCACAATTCTTGCGCATTTTTTATGAGGTTTGTTGGAAAAAACCCCCATTTCATGCATGGAGTAGATAATTCTGCGATGGACTGGTTTTAATCCATCCCTTGCATCAGGCAGAGCCCTACCGACAATAACGCTCATAGCGTAATCAATGTAGGATTTTTTCATCTCTGCTTCGATTGGGCACTTGAATTCTTTGGGAGTGCTTTCAATTTCATGATTAGTTGATTCGTCTGACATTTTATTCCCCCTCAGACATCGAGATTCGCAACTTCTCCAGCATGCGCCATGATGAACTCCCTACGTGGCTCTACTTGATCGCCCATCAGGATCGTAAATAATTCATCAGCTCTGACAGCGTCTTCGATACTAACTTTCTTTAGCAATCTAACGCTTGGATCCATAGTAGTTTCCCAGAGTTGTGCAGGATTCATCTCACCAAGACCTTTATACCGCTGAATGGAGAATCCTTTACCCAGTTCATTCATAACTTTTTCTAATTCTTTATCATTATATGCATATGTCACCTTATTAGATTTGGAAATTTTATATAAAGGAGGCATTGCAAGATAGATGTGTCCACACTCGATTAGCGGCTTCATATAGCGGTAGAATAAGGTCAAAAGAAGTGTGCTGATATGGGCTCCATCTACATCAGCATCGGTCATAATGATTATTTTTCCATAGCGTATTTTTTCTAGATCGAATTCTTGACCGATGCCTACTCCAATCGCAGTAATTAGGTTTCTAATTTCCACGTTTTTCAGGATTTTATCAATTCTTGATTTTTCAACGTTTAAGATCTTACCTTTCAAGGGAAGAATTGCCTGGAAAGCACGATCCCTGCCCTGCTTAGCACTTCCTCCAGCTGAGTCTCCCTCTACGATAAATAGTTCACATTTAGAAGGATCTTTTTCCGAACAATCGGCTAATTTTCCAGGGAGTCCGCCCCCATCAAGTATTCCTTTCCTCCGTGTAAGCTCCCTAGCTTTCCTAGCAGCTTCTCGAGCTTGGAATGCTAAAATGGAACGCTTTACACACGCTTCAGCCACTTTTGGATTTTCTTCTAAAAATGAAGCTAGAGTCGAATATACACAAGAATCAACAAGACCTCTGACTTCACCATTTCCTAATTTTGTTTTGGTTTGTCCTTCGAATTGAGGTTCTGGTATCTTAACACTAATGATTGCTGTTAATCCTTCCCTTACGTCTTCTCCAGAAAGATTGCTTTCGTTTTCTTTGACTAATTTATTTTTTCTTGCATAATCATTCAACGCCCTAGTTAACGCTGAACGGAATCCCATTAAATGGGTTCCTCCTTCAATCGTATTGATGTTATTTACGTAAGAATAAACACTCTCTGAGAAAGCATCTGTATACTGCATAGAAACTTCTAAAACCATGTCATCTTTTTCACAAGACAAGTAGATGGGATTTTCATGCATTGGCGTCCTGCCACGATTCAAATGCTTTACAAATTCAACGATTCCCCCTTCTGCATAAAAGACATTTTCTCTTAGATGTCCCTCACGAAGATCGATAAACGTTATTTTTACACCACGATTTAAATAGGCTAAATCCTGGAAGTGATTGGCTAAAATCTCATTATCAAAGTCAAGAGTATCAAATATTTGCGAATCGGGCTTAAAATGTTGCTGAGTTCCAGTTTCAGAGGTATCGCCAATAATTTTTAAAGAGTCGACGATTTCTCCCCGTTCACATCTCATCACATGAATGTGGCCTTCTCGTTTAACACTGGTTTCTAAGTATTCAGAAAGGGCATTGACTACAGACAAGCCTACCCCGTGCAATCCGCCTGAAACTTTGTAACTTTTACGATCGAATTTTCCACCTGCGTGTAAAACTGTCGCCACCAACTCAACGGCAGGTTTTCCATATTTATGGTTGATACCAGTGGGGATACCTCTACCGTTGTCAGATACTGTTACACTGCTATCAGCGTTTATGGTGATGCTGATTTCTGTACAAAAACCAGCCATTGCTTCATCAATACTGTTGTCTACAACTTCATAAATCAGATGATGTAATCCTCGAATGTCAGTAGATCCGATATACATACCGGGTCGTTTTCTAACTGCTTGTAAACCTTCCAAAACCTGGATTTGGTCCGCACCGTAATCGCTTTCAACCATGATTAAACCTCTGACGCGTCGAACATTATTCGTTCGCCAGTAACTTAGCAGAATTATGCATCCCTGCTGCCATTCTGACCTCTTTCCTAATGGCTTCCTAATACTAATACTTTTCAAGATTCTGGATTACCATTTGAGAGGTCGTCTAAACTTAGCAAAACCTCATCTAGCTGAGTGTGTTTTCTAGAGGGTATGGGCACCATGACCGGACTGAAAAATGGATTTGAAGCGGAGATTAAAAAAATTGCACAGCTCGAGGGCGTATCTGAGGAATTTGTAGCAAGAGGAGTAGAAGCTGGAAGAATCGTGATTCCCTGCAACCCTATTCATGCTCCCCAGCCCTGTGGAATTGGTGAAGGTCTCTCGGTGAAAGTAAACGTCAATGTAGGTACTTCCAGAGACCGCATAGAAGTAGAAGAGGAGCTCGAAAAGGTCCGGATTTCATTGAAGTATGGCGCTGATGCGTTAATGGATCTCAGTACCGGTGGTGACATAGATGACATCCGCTCAAAAATTTTATCAGAATGTTCAATTCCTGTAGGTACAGTTCCCATTTATCAAACAGGAGTCAGACTGGCCAGAAAAGGAGCCGTTGTTGACATGACTGAAGATGACATCTTCAATGGCATCATCCAGCATGCCAAAGATGGTGTGGATTTCATGACAGTCCATTGTGGAATAACCAAAGAGCTTGTTGAACGCCTTAAACGCTCCCCTCGTGTAACCGATGTGGTATCAAGAGGAGGGTCATTTTTAGTAGCTTGGATTTTACATCATGAAATGGAGAATCCACTCTACAAAAATTTTGATTATCTGCTTGAACTCGCAGAAGAGTATCAATTTACACTTTCACTTGGTGATGGGATTCGACCAGGATCCACAAATGATGCTACCGATGGCCCACAAATTAACGAGTTGATCAACCTTGGAGAGCTTGTTCAGCGGTGTAGGACTGCAGGAGTACAAGCCATGGTAGAAGGTCCCGGGCATATGCCTATGAATCAGATTGAGGCTAATGTGAGGCTTGAGAAGCGGATTTGCGATAATGCACCGTTTTACGTATTAGGACCATTAGTGACAGATATCGCACCTGGTTATGACCATATTGTAGGCGCCATCGGTGGAGCGTATGCCGCGTGGAAGGGCGCTGATTTTCTTTGTTATGTTACACCAGCCGAACACCTATCGCTGCCTACACCGGAAGACGTGAAAGAAGGTTTGATTGCTAGCAAGATTGCTGCTCATGCTGCGGACTTAGCTCTAGGCCGTGGTGGCGACCGCGATCTCAGGATGTCCAAAGCTAGAAAAGAGCTGAATTGGGAGATCATGTACCACGAAGCCATTGATGAAGAGAAAGCACGAGCATACCGTGCACGAGGAATTACTGAAGAAAAAGAAGGATGCTCAATGTGCGGGGACATTTGTGCAATAAAAATTGTAAATGAGTATCTAAAAAACAGGTCATGAATGATGTGGGATTCTAATTCCAATCTTAAGACCCAAAACGACAAACGCTAAACCGATGACCAGTGTTAGGAAGATGTACACCAACAACTCTATTCCTATCTGGTCCATCGTCAACACAATTTCATAGATAAATGTACTAAATGTTGAAAGGCCACCCATCAAGCCTGTAGATAAAAATGAACTCTGGGTCGTGCTTATTTTTTTAACAGCAAGTGCTCCTGCCAATACGCCGACAAAAAATGAAGCAAGCATATTGGCAATGAATATCGAAGCAGAAAGAATTTCGGTGGCGGGGACCACTAGCACAAATAACTCTCTGATCAATGCACCGAGACCACCGCCTAAGAAAACAAGGAAGAGATTGGGATTCACATCAAACCCTCCGCTACCATGATTCCTAGGCAGGCCGTAAGTATGCCGATGATTACTGAACCCAGCCAATAGATTAAGGCAATCACTTTATTTTTCCTAAATAGTTGGGCGGATTCAAGTTCATAAGTGCTATATGTCGTATATCCACCAAGGATACCAGTTATCAAGAATAGGCGCAATAATTCATAGTCGCTGGACAACAGAATTGTAGCGATAAAACCAATTGCAAAGGTTCCTGAAATATTAACGATAAAAGTGCCAAAAGGGAAGATGCTACTAACTTTTTCTAAAATAAAGGTGGTTATGCCCAACCTCAACACTGCACCGATGCCGCCTCCTAAGAATACTGCAAGAACAACAATAGCACTCTCGGCAGGCAACACATTTGGAGAATTCGTGAAGGTCTATAAAAATATATTTCAAACTGCTTACAATCTGGCTTATAAAGGTAGACCGGCGCATAGGGGATGTTTAAATGTTGGAAAAAAGAGCCACTGGAGGGGTTCGAACCCTCGGCCTGCGGTTTACGAAACCGCCGCTCCTTAACGGTCCTTTTAAAGAGGACTACCGCTGAGCTACAGTGGCGTGTATTAAAGGCAAAGCTCCAGTGGTTTATATCTTTTTGTATATGGAGGTTCTAAATGCAAGAATTCAGGAATGAACCCTAAACACTTATAATTAATACTTACAAAGAAATTTAGGGTCATATGAAAGCGTACGTGAATATTGAATATACTCTCAACAATGGTCAGGCATTTCGATGGAAAAAGATCGACGATGAATGGCGTGGTGTTTGCAGAGACAAAATTATTCATATTCATCAAGAAGGTGATGAAATTTCATTTAGAGGGGCGTCACAAGAGTTCATCTCCAGCTATCTGCGCCTAGATGACGATCTGGATGAAATTTATGAAAGCATATGTACAGACCAACAAGTTGCAGCAGCAGTGGAACGATTTAAAGGCATGAGACTTTTAAGACAGGACTTGTGGGAGTGTTCAGCATCATATATGCTAGCAACAAATGCTACTGTACCTCGAATAAAATCAATGATTGAAAATGTTTGCAAAAAATGTGGTAGAGAATTAGAAGAAGGGATTTTTGCATTCCCCTTACCAGAACAAATTGTAGAGCAGGATCTTTCTCAATGTGGGTTGGGTTTCAGAGCAGAACGTCTTAAAAAATATGCAGAAAGTGTGTTGTCCGGTGAATTTAATCTATCAGCCCTCTACGAGATGAACTATGATGAAGCAATTGCTAGCTTGATGACTGTATACGGGATAGGGCCGAAAGTTGCAGACTGTATCGCATTATTCTCACTAGGTCATCTGAAGGCTTGTCCCATTGATGCTCGCATAAGCCACGTCATGGAGGATATCTATGGGATTAAAGGAAGCTATGCGAAAGTTGGTGCATATGCTAGAGACCACTTTGGTCCATATGCGGGCTACGCGCAGGAGTATTTCTATATTGGTATGAGCGCAGAGTACAAAGATTAATCGTCAGCACGACCGCAATCTGGGCATACGCATGCCGGCGCTTTCAAGCCTGTGTGAACCTCATAAATGGAGACTAACATTCCACTTTTCTTAACCATCTCGCAGATTCTACAAGTTTCAGTTACAATATCGGAACCATCAATGATGCGCTGAGCAGAAAGTGAGATTTCCTTCCTAAAGTCATCGTATTGTCCACTAGCTTCAATCTCTTTATTGCTGCCTCTTTTTGATTTGAGGTATTGAGATACGGCCGCGTCAGTAACACCGAATTTACGAGCTACTTCGGCTTGGATCATGCCATGCTTATCAACAAGTTCTCAAGCTAATTCTCTTCGTATTGCCGGAAGAACATACCAAACAATCAGTTCGCATGGGATCTTCATAAACCTGAAGTTTGTTTAACGATATTAAACGTTTCGCAGGGATGTAGGTGATCAGGCGCCTCCGGGATTAGTTTTTTCATAGAATGATAAGATATCCCAATCATCTTCTTCATCCTTATGACGTTTACAAACGATACCATTAGCTCGAGAGTATCTTTCAAGGATCAATTCGGCATCACGAGAACCGATGAAATCTTCAATTGAAAGCTCATCCTTTGAATTTATTCTTCCCCGGAATGATCCTACGACGTTTGTTCCTTCCATAATTAGTGTGTAGTTTGCTCCACCACGGAGTTTTCTCACCCATTCTGAAAGATAAGTATGGAGGTTATCATCAGGTGTGATTACTACTTCTTCTTCAAATTGAATTTTACCATATGACTTTAGCTCTGATTTTAACATCCAGTACATAGTGTCAGTATCTTCAATCAAAAAGCCTTTTACTAGGAAACCTTCTTCTTCCAACTCTGCTAAAATCTGGCGGATATCTCGCATAGGAAGCCGGAATCTGAGGAAATGAGAAAGACCTTCTGCACTGAACATACCATAATTCTTAAAAAAGTGAGCAATGATCTTTTTCCGCGCTTCTTTTACATCCATGTCTAGTTTGGATACTATTTTAAAACGTTTATTTTGATCTGTATAGATGATGGATCCAGAATTCAAAGCTTTAAGTGCTTCCTGAGTGGCTTCCTTGCTAAGTGGGGAGTTGTTTAAGATTGTCGCCCTAAACATTGGTTTTCCGCCTTCAATCATTTTCAATATTGTTTTCATATCGGCAGTAATTTCACGATTCTTAGCGGCTCTGCAGAGACTGACGAATTCCACTGACGCATAAGTAACATAATCTGGAATCGCCTGTGCTTTGATAACAAATCCCATGTCGAACATACTTTTTAGAGGTATTCGATTGCGACAGCGGATCGATGTTGAAGCGTCTGATCTTAGACCACCTTGGACTTTGATGGCATCAGCAACATTTTGGAAACGACGTCCCAGACCTTGTTTGGTAAAAACCAATGAAAGTGCAGAACTTAAAGGACGCTGAACCTCTACAAGATTACCTTTGGCAAACATATCACCAATTAAAAACCAACCTTTTGTGAAGAAGATCTCCCTAATTTCATCAGTCACATTCAACGGAGTGTTGCCCATGACTTCCCTGATGCGGATAACATCATAGCCTTCCATTTGGTGATAGCGCATGAGCGTGTCTAAGGCATCTAGTACTTGTGGAAGATAATCGCTAGAATCAAGATCGAGTTCTCTGATTTCAATGACTCCGCTCATACTCCATTTTTCTACGCCCCCAATCAACTTTCCATCACACAGTATTGGGTAGATCCAGCGGTCTCCAAAACGGGAGGCGACGGCTGCCCAGATGGACTGTATATATGGATCATAAAGTGAGACAATCTTACAGCCTTTGGGCTGTGAATCAGCTTTTCCTAAAGCTTCCAGTTCATCGCGGAAGATGAACATCTCTTCGCGTCCTTCACCTACAGAAATTGATTCTACATCCAGCTCGCTGATAGCATCCATGATCTGTTCATGAGTAAATTGCGTAGCAGTCGAAATCATGTAAACGGATACTGGCCCATACGATCGAATATATTGTTCAACGATTTTAGTAATGGGATTTTCATTAAAAGCTGGTGCATCATAACAGAGGTATATGTTCTCTGAAGCACGCTCTTCACGCTCTTCGAATCGGCGCATGATGTACATGTTGCGGTCTAGGTGTTCGATTGATTCTTTAATCTCATCTTTTTGTCTGTCCGCAATAAGTGCATCAATTTGACGCATGGAGGCTCCGTCTTCCATTGAAGAAATGATTTCTAAAATCCTCTGATCCAGATTCGTTGGTTTTTCCCGGCGGTAAGCTGCAACATAAGCGGGAGCATCTTCGGCTAAGATATATCTTACGCGTCCCCTCATAAACCTACCTAGAAGAATCTTTCCAGATCGCCGCAGATTTTCCCAATCCTTCATACTAAAATTGGTTACACGATAAAAAGCGTCTAAAGGAGAACCGATCGTTCCATTTGTCTTAAATAATTCTTCTATAGTATTAAATGGACCATCTTGTTTATTTCTGCGATGAGCTTCCACTGTTGAATAATCATAAGCGTCAAGATTGGATGTTTTTAATCTAAGATAGTCTTTCTTTAGCATATATTGATTATTTTCAGAAACAAGATACTTTCCTTCACGGATAAGCTCCCTGTGCATCATCCCCTTTAAGGCAGTCTGAACGTCTTTGGAAGATAAAGATAGTGCAAAGGCGATATCTTCCACATCTGCCGGAGCATAACATTTGAGATAGTTTAGAATCACTTGATCAATAGACTCATCTCGTGGCGGTAAAGATAGATTCTGTCTAATGTAGGTCCATTTTCCATTCTGGTATGAAGTACGTTTTACAGAACCGCATACCTCTAATTTCCTTAGAATTTGCGAAACTTTTTCTCGAGGAATGGCCGATAAGGAGACTAACTCAGGAATTGTGTGGTTTGTATCCAAGAAGCTTAAAAGCTTAGTTTCTGATTCACCTAAAGTCCTCGCAGAAGATAATGCTGACGAGTAAACTGGAAGATCCTTAGTGGTTACGAAATAGACATCATCGAGATAGACGGTTGAGATTTTTTCTTCAGCTAAAAGTTCTTTTGACCAGAGATCTATTTCATCCCGATTTGCTGTGCAATAGGGATAGATGTTTCGGCCTTTTTCTTTAAAGATTCTTACTGGTTGAATTCTTGCGATTAGTTCGAATAACTCATCTTTGGTGGAAGCGGTACCGATCTTTTGACGGAAATAAGGTACTACTTGTTCCTCTTTGAACTCAAATTCAGAGACATCAACTCCAAGTACCTTTGTTAAAACTTTACGATGCAGCTCACGCAATAAGGCACCACGATCCTCCATTAACACCATATCAGAGATTCCTGCCAAAACAGCATTGTGAGCAAAGGGAGACGGGGAAGCTGTATAATCAATAGTGTGGATTTTCATTTCTCCGTTCTCAATCTTATGTAAGATCAATTTTGCGTTGTTGATGTCCATTACATCTTCCATAATCTCCCGGTAGGTTTCATCAACAACTGGCACCCCATCAATGTTACGAAGTGCATCCAATAAATAAGAAGAACGGATTTGTTGCCTTCCCACAGATACTTCTTTTCCTTTATAATTACGAAGTATCATAAAACTACGTGACGCAGTATGGCGGAATCTTTGTTTGAAGAGTTCTGAGTCTTTGATGGCCCTCATCAAAACATCATCCAGCGCACTTTCTTTTAGAAGGTCTTTAATCAAAGAAAGATTAATGCGCTCAGGAGATGAGATCATAAAGGTGTCATCAGTCACTGACACGGAAACATTACAGTGCATCTCTCGTGTGATTACAAAGGCATAAGCTCGAGAAAGCGCATCGTTCACTCGCCTACCAAAGGGAAAGTGAAAGATCATACTGTATTTTCCAGAGGGATCGACATATCCCTCAATAATCAAATTTTTATCATCAGGAATATATCCAGAGCTATATTTCTGTTCATTAAAATAAGAAAGTACAGACTGAGCAGAGCCTGAATCAATACCGAAAGACATCAGCCATTCCAGGTTGTCATCCCTTTCCATCCTCTCGGCCATTTCTCTACGAAAAGCAGCTACGCCCATTGAAAGATCGAAGGAACGTGGAAGCATCTCGCCACTCCAGGAAGGTACGGTGGGTTTGCGGCCCCCCGCATCTTTAACAAAAACTTTCATTCCTTTGGAGCGTACGTATTCGTATGGTTTACCACCAAGTACAAAAACATCCCCTGTAGCTAACCGTTCTACAAACTTTTCAGACAGGTCTCCGATCATACCTCCTTTCTCAGTAAATACTTTGTAATTAGCTTCCTCAGGAATTGTACCAAGATTCAAGAAGTAGATCATTCTTGAACCAGACCGACGTCCGAAGATGTTTTCCTCTTCATCGTACCAAATTTTAGGATATACTCCTTCAAATGCATCTTTGCTCCCAAGGTAACGGAGAACTTCCAAAAAAGTCTCTTTTTTAAGATTTCGATAACAATACGATTTGTGAATTAACTCTAAAGCTTCATCGACATCCCATCTTTTTTCAAGGGACATGCCTACAACACTTTGTGATAATACATCTAGACAATTCTCAGAAATTGATACTCGGTCGATGTGTTTGTTGTGAGCTGCACGGCAAAGAACTGCACATTCTACCAGATCATCTTTTTCAAAGACCAATATCCTTCCTTTAGAAGTTAGACCATGACCGTGGCCACTTCGTCCAATACGCTGCAGACCTTTGGCAACAGATTTCGGGGAACCTATTTGAACTACTAGATCCACAAAGCCGATATCGATGCCCAATTCTAAAGAAGTGGATGAAACTACACACTTCAATTCACCATTCTTAAGTCGTTCTTCCACATCCAATCTAGTCTCTTTGGCTAATGAGCCGTGGTGGGCTTCTACGCTTTCTAATCCTCTTTCCCTAAGCTTATAGACGATATTTTCAGTTCCAGATCGAGTGTTGGTAAAGACGATGGTTGTTCGATGTTCATTGATCATCTCATAAAGACAATCATACATCTTGGCATTCACGACCTCGTACGGTAAAACCGTCATATCTTCGGTTGGGCAAATAACCTTGATATCGAGATCTCTCTGCCTCATTATTTCAACAAGATTGAAGTCTCGTGGGGAGCCGTTCTCATACCCACAAAGATACTCGGCAACCTCATTTATTGGCGCCAATGTTGCAGAAAGACCAACACGGACAAAAGGAGCACTGCAAATATCCTGCAGCCTCTCTAAAGTTAGTGAAAGGAATACACCACGTTTAGAATCACATACTTCATGGATTTCATCGAGGATTACATATTCTACACCAGTGAGCTTTTCTCTGAATTTTGGAGCGGCGAGAATCAAAGCTAAGCTTTCAGGAGTAGTGATCAAAATATGAGGCGGTTTACGGAGCATTTTTTGTCTTTCTGCCTGAGAAGTATCGCCAGTACGGACGCCCACTCTGATTGTCGGAAAGTCTGTGCCCAACCGTTCAGCGGTTTCTTTCATCTCTCTTAGGGGCTCTTCCAGATTTTTATCAATATCGTTTGCCAAAGCCTTCAGAGGTGAGATGTAAATCGCATATACTCGATCTTCAAGCTTTCCTTCCTTGGAATACTTAAAAAGTTCATTGATGATTGAGGTAAAGGCAGTGAGTGTTTTGCCAGAACCAGTTGGTGAAGAAACTAACACATTTTGACGTTTGTGGATTAGTGGAACTGCATAAGACTGAGGCTCAGTAAAATCTTCAAATCGATGTGTAAACCACTCAGCGATCAGGGGATCTAACATCGCCAAAATTTGCTTTTTGGAGTAGCGTTTAACTGATTTACTTTTCATAGATTAAACTCCGATAGAACGAATCGTGCTCCATTTTCTTTGGGTGTATTATAACGTTTTGTACCGGTTTTCAAAATCTATATTGAATCTAACTACACATTGTATTGCTCCTTCTATAAATGATAAGAGCAAAGGGATGCGAATGAATGAGTATTTTTACAGACAGATTTACATGAATTTGTGATTTAAAACGTGAAATTAATATTACTGATTGTATTAACCCTGCCCGATCACTATGAGCGATTTAACTTCATATCTAAACATAACCTGTACGGAAAAAGACAGTTTGAATAGAGAGCGAAATCCCAATATTGCGATCTATAATTATTTAGAATATGTTAGAGGCAAAGGTTTGTCTGAGCCAGTCGTTCAAAAACGTAGATGCATGATCGCATGGGTATGTCAAAAACTCATAGAGAATAATATGAGTCCGTTAGCTCAAGAATGGAATGAAGATACAGTTTGTTTCATTAGAGATGAATTAATAAGGGGCGCTCCAGCAAATGTCTGTAAAGAATATTTCTTTACTCTGAAGAAATATGCATCATTTTATAAAAATGATGTTTTTGATAGGGTTCCGGTTAATAACCAAATGAAAGATAGTAAAGTCAGAGAAAATCTCACAAAAGAAGAAATAAACAAAATCATGGAGGAAGCGCAAGGAGTGGAGAGAATTATCTTCCACATGGCAGTCCAACTAGGTTTACGTTATACAGAAATGCTCAATCTGCGCTTAAAGGATCTTTACTACGACCATCTTTGTGTTCTTAGGAAAGACCGCTATGGAACAAGTTTGAAGACAATTATCTTCCACCCGGATACCAGAAAAGAACTAGATGAGTACCTACGGGTGAGAGATGCGGAAATTGACTGGGCGAAAAAGATCAATAAAGATGTTGAAGTTTCAGATTATGTATTCATACACCAAGAAAAAGGTGAACTTCCGATCTACACTGTGTCTGCAGTTCATTACATGATGAAAAAGCTTTCAAATCATTCAAATGTAAAATTCACAATAAAAACATTAAAGAGTACAAATAGAGAGATTGCGCCAGGAATTGAAGATCGCTGGGACCTTGTTCATGGATCTCAAGAGACATTGGATACATATCATGAACCGGACGTAATTGAAGAAATGAATGACGTTGCGGTCAATGGTGATGAATTCTTATCCGCGGTCCTCTCAACATGGCATAACACACCAAAAGGACAAGAATGGAATGCCAAACAAAAAATGCAGATCAAAGATTAGTGAATGATCTCAATTCCATAGAGCTTTTCTGGATTATCCTTATGGATTATCCAGGCTTGCTCTTCAGTCATTTTTCCTGAGTCCAAGTAAGCCATTGTACGTTTAGGGACCGTTTTAATGTCTAAAACTGCACCAGGCCGTGATGGTTCATCCATAAAATCAGTTTCCATGACGAATCGTGTACCTTTTGAAAGCGCTTCGGTGATAGCCGAACGGCTGGACAAAACGGAAGGAAAAAGACCATGATTTTCCTCTTCCAAAACTAATGGTGGAGAAAAATGTTTGACAACATGAGAACGTGGCAGTCCTGTACGGTCAGCGATTTTTGCCAGATCGGCCATGCTTTCAGGCGTTCCCTCTTCCGTGTGTAAAACAACGGGGCAATCTGCTTCTTTCGCAAGGGACATACCATAAGCCATGATCTCATTGGAAGCTTCTAAAATTTCAGCACATACTTCAAAATGAGGTCGTCCGATTTCACCTAAAGCAACAGCTTTGTGCTCTAAGACCAGCTTTTGAGCTGAATCCATACCTTCTTTCATAATGGTTACAGCTTTCTCCAGACCATATTTCTCGGCTAAGCCAATCAAGAGTACAGGATAGGGCCCAACTGCAGTAAAAACTCTTACAGGCGTCTCAGAATTGCATTTCTGAGCCATCTTGAGCGTAAGCTCATAAGACTCCAAGAAACTCTTACCAGAGACTATCGGAACCTCAGCATACGGCATGTGGCACAAGATTGCATGCGTGCCGCCATATTTATGAAAAATATCCATGGCCTCCACACCTTTTCCGGAGGTCTGGAGGTGCATGTGATTGTCAAAAATAGGGATCAGCGCAGAAGCCCCGCCGAACGCAGTTCTTCTGTAATCTTACTTACAGCTTCTTCAACATCAGAAGGTTGCCTCGCTCCAGTGCAGACAAGCTTTCCGGATCCAAAGAGGAGAACTACAACTTTAGGTTCATCGAGCCTGTAAACCAATCCTGGAAACTGCTCAGGTTCATATTCCACTCTTTCTAGTCCCAGAGAGATTGCAATTGCATTGAGATTTATCTCCTGGCATAAGTCAGAAGAAGCTACAATATTCTGAACCACAACATCAGGTTCGATCAAAACATGTATTCCGGCCTTTTCAATCTGCTTGGCGACCTTTGTGATAGCTACTTTAACATTTTCAAGGCTTTTTGCACCGGTACACACCACTTTTCCACTGCGGAACAGTAAGGTAGCGGTTTTAGGTTCCTTAAGCCTGTAAATAAGTCCGGGAAATTGTTCGGGCTCATATTCTGCACCTTCCAAAGCAAGAGCAATTGCTTGCAAATCAAGCTCCTCACCAAGAGAAGTGGAAGCTACTACATTCTCAATTTTTATTCTGGCCAATTAGGTCACCACTCATGGAATTTATATACCTTTATAAAGCATTTGTGCTTGAAAATATATAAACTTGCCCTTTTTCTTTAAATATGAGCTTATAAAGCACGAGTATCTTGGAAACAAGATGGTAGTAATACTATACACTAACGATTAAATACCCAATCTTGCATATGACATATGTCTGACATAAACGCATGTTTTGTCTGACAAAATATCGAGGTTATTGATATGGCCGACACTGAAAGGATTACCGTAAGACTCCAGAACGATCGAGCTAAAGCACTGGAAAAACTTGTGGAAATTGGTAGGTTTCCTACAGTGTCAGACGCTATAAGGGCAGCAGTGGATGAGTTTGTAGAAGCAAACTTTACTCCAGAGTACATTGAACGCATTACCATAGATCTACCTAAAGGGAATGTTGTTGAATTGGAATGCCTCGTAAAAGATGGCGATTCAGTTTCGTTAGATGATGCCATCAGAAATGCTGTCAGAGAGTATACGAGAAAACGCATACCTAAGGCCATAGAAGATGGCCTTTAAGCCAATTCAAGGCGGCAGCGGCTTCTTTCCTTCAATGATGCGATGAGCATCAGCGATAATGCCAATAAGCGTGTTGAATTCCCACTTTGTCAAAACTGCCCTGCCGATTATTCTACGAAACATAACTTCTGTCTTATCCCTTCTAAATTCAGGATAGTTGATAGAGCCCAGAAGAGCATCAAAGAACTCAAACAAATGTTCTTTTTCTTCAGTGGTAGCTTCAGAGAGATTGTTTTCAAAATTATTGGCTAAAAATATTTCATATGCAACGATAGAGACGGCATGAGAAAGATTCAACACCGGATAGGAATCGCTAGAGGGGATGTGTACTAGAAGATCACACCGCTCAAGATCTTTTTGCGATAGTCCATCGTCCTCAGGTCCAAAAACTAATGCCACTTTACCGGTGTACTCTTTCATTTTGTCTGCAAAATCTCTTGCGCTCTCGGGTACTCTGGTGAAATTTTTCTCCCCAGCAGTAACAATTCCTGAAGTGCCTACGACCAGATCACAGCCGGCAATTGCAGATTCAAAATCTGAGACGATCTGTGCATTTTCCAGAATGTACTGCGCGTGTTTGGCCCGCCTGAATGCTTCATCGGTAAGTTCACAAGGATTTACCATGATCAATTCAGTAAGTCCAAAATTAGCCATAGCGCGTGCAATTGCTCCCACATTGCCATCATAAAGTGGCGAGACTAAAACGACCCGGTATGCAGCCATAGTTAACGGGGAGCATTAATACTGGGTCGATACTTAAGCTATATGCATTGGAGAGCAGCTGTCAAAATCGCCTACGATGGCAGAAATTTTATGGGTTCCCAGCGCCAGCCAGGGCTGAATACTGTAGAATCAGAAGTAATCGCTGCACTCCTCAAAATAGAGGCCATCTCGTCAGTTGATGAAGCGAGATTTGGATTCGCCAGCCGCACAGATCGGGGAGTTAGTGCGATTGGTAATGTAGCAGCATTCAATACCAGCTTTCCCAAAGAGAAGTTGTTGCAAGCATTGAATGCCAACTCAGAAAATATCTATTACCATGCATTGGCGGAAGTTCCGGATGATTTTTACCCACGCTATGCCAGAGGCAGATGGTATAGATACGTTATTTCTGACAAAAATAGGAATGAAACTCTCTTGAAAGAGTGTGCTAAACTTTTTGAAGGGACCCACGACTTTAAAAGATTCTGCAAAGCCGATGGTAAAGATACACTCAAGACCCTTGATAAAATCGAGATCAGCCATGAGGAAAATACCTACGTCATTGACATTCAATCACGTGAATTTCTAAGAAATATGATTCGCAGGATTGTAGCAGCGCTTGACTCTGTGGCTAAGGGCTACTCAGAGTTGAACGATGTTCAGCAGGCATTAGAGGGCGAAGACCTGACTTTTGGTCTAGCAGCACCGGAACCCCTGATCCTTATGGATGTTTGGTATGATTTTACTTTTCAAAAAGATTTACCAGATACGCTAGCCAAAAAATTAGACCTGCAGGATGAAGATTTTGCATCTCGAGCGTGTTTTGCTAAAGCGCTCTCCAATCGGGAATGTATAATTAAGTGAGATGCATTGCAGAACTGTGATAATTTCACTTACGGGTACACCAGGCACTGGTAAAACCACAGTCGGAAAACTGTTAGAGCAAAGAGGAATGCATACCATCGAACTTAGTGATCTAATCAAAGAGCGAAATCTCTACGATTCGTTTGATGCTGAAAGAAACAGTTACGATGTGGATCCCGAGGTGCTTGATGAAGCCATTAGTGCTATGAAGATTACTGATGATTGCGTGTTGATTGGTCATCTATCACATTACCTCACGTGCGATAAGATCATTGTTCTTAGATGCAAACCATCCATTCTCGCCAAGAGGCTAAACTCAAGAGGGTGGAAAGAGTCAAAGGTCAAAGAAAATATTGAAGCTGAGGCACTGGACGTCATTCTTATTGAAGCGGTTGAGACCGATCGAGAAGTTTCAGAAATCGATACCAGCAATCTTTCTGCTGAAGAAGTGTGTGACGCCATAATTAAGATCAAAGCAGGTGAGACTGCTAATTACGTTCCGGGAAATATTGATTGGAGTGAAGAGGTATTAGAATGGTATTAGATTCCAAAAGAGAAAGTGTTGAATTTATCTTGGACCCTCTGGCAAAAGCGTTATCAAAGGTTCATCCCAACACATTATCATGGATAGCTTTTGCATTAGCTGTTGTATCCGGCCTACTGATCTATTTTAGCTATGATTTTCATCCCTACGCGCTGTTACCGCTAGCAGCAATCGTTGTGATCTTAAGCGGATTTTTTGATGCTATCGATGGAAAGGTTGCCAGATTAACATTTAAGAGTTCCAAACGCGGAGACTTGCTTGATCATGTTTTAGACCGTTACGCAGACATAATCATGATCGGCTCAGTGGCGGTAAGCGCTTGGTGCAGTCCCTACATTGGCATATTAGCGATTATTGGTGTGTTATTAACCAGTTACATGGGAACCCAGTGCCAGGCAATGGGTGCTGGCCGATTGTACAGTGGACTGCTAGGCAGAGCAGACCGCGTGGTACTTTTAACATTAGCGCCGATAGTTCAAGTGATTTTGATGGCCATTACTGGCAGTGCCTGGATTACCATTGGCGATTATTCAATAACGATCTTTGGCATTGTAATGCTGTGGTTTGCAATCATCGGCAATCTTACTGCGGTTCAGCGTGCGATCAAGATTTGGAAGATGCTCGATTGATCGTAGCCTGAGGCTTTCGAGGGTTGTTTTTGATCCGATAATAAATCAAAGGATGAACAACCTTCGCCTTAGGATTTTCACAGAGCTTATCTGGTTCAAAACAAACACCATAGCTTTTCATGGTAGAGCATTCCGGAGGAACATATTCTGTCCCAGAAATCTCCCCCGTGATGTGCTCTATCTGATATTTTGTTTTAGAGACATCAAAGTCTGGTGAAGATGCAAATAGCGCTAGAATGTCATCTACCGAGAGGCCAATATGATGTAGAAAAGTAGTTAAGGCGAATCTTCCAGAATGGGGAAGGTTTTCTCCAGCCTGGGCCATAGCAATCAAATGCTTCATGCAAGGAGGAAAGTTCTCAACAGTTACTTTACCAAAATCTTGGGCACTGATTTGACTTCTCCGGATATCTGCACGGCCTTTCAAATCAGAAATGTCGCTGGAAAGTGATTTTTTAATTGAATCGGGAATATTCAGAGGCAACTCTTGTTCAATCCTGTCCTGTAGTGCCTGCTGCATTAAACGAGCGAATTTAATCTGATTTAAAGAGACCATACCGTTTTCGATTTCAATATTGATTAATTTCCATTCCTTACTTCTCATTCGTGAAGCAAGTCTGAGATAATCAGAAAAATGAATAGCGAGCTGCTCTTCATCAAACCTTGTTGTAATCCCCAGCTGATATGCAACGTCCTCTACAACCTCAAGCTCTTCGTGCTCCAATCGTTCAGCTAAGGTCACACCTTCCGCAAGCGCATAACGCTTGATAAGAAATTTATCGCCTACACCTGAGACTAGGATTCTCGCAATTGCATATGAAAGAATTTCTTCCAGACATTCTTCATCATTGCTCATGGAACGAAATTGAATTTCGCCATATTCCAGAGCGTCAATTACTCTAGCTTTTGCCCTTTTCCTTGCCGGCAAGTACAGTTCATGAGTGATGACGTCGTCTAAGGAGACTTCTCGCTCATCGATGTACTCAATAGCGTCCTTGACAAAAGGGTATTTGGCGAAGTGCAAAACTTCCATTGCAGTAGTACAGTACAACAGGGCTAAAAAAGGTTAAGGGTGCGGCGAGTGCCGCTTGATGTTTAAAGTACGTCAGATGGTATGTCATTAGGTGTAACGCTTGGGGGTACATCATCTGCAGTATCAAACGCTTTGTACACTAACGAAACATATTGAGGTGCATTGCCTGATAAGACATCATCCATCGCAAGTTCAGAATATCTAAATGAGTCTGATTGTTCATCCCAAGTATAGAACACCCAATATGTCCATAGACCAGTTGTCTGATTTTGTGTTGAAGACAGGTCGAATAAGGAACTCATATATTTTCCTGTTCCACCAGCCATATCTTCCACCTGTATGCTCCAAGAGTTATCTTTGCATGCGTTTTCAATCGCGTCTAATACATTGTCCCCAGTGCCCTTTACCCAAAATCCACTTTCCAGAGCTGCTTTGCCTGGTGAAGTGGAAGTGTAGGAATCATCCAATGGTTCTGTTTGCACATATATGTAGAACACATCTGATTTTTCAGCCTTGTTATCATCACTTAGCAATGCATATGCGCCTACTGCAGCAACAGCAATGACTAAAATAACAATGATGCCGATTATATACTGTTTCTTCATTAGAATACCTCAAACGAGTGTATCCAAAAACTGAATTTAGCTATTTAAAGAGTGTATGGCATATATCGTAAAATAGAATGCTGAATATTAATCTGGCATCATCAGGATAAGGATTAAGCACTTAATTGGAATATTTTCCTTTCAGCGTGTAAGTCTCCAAGATGTGCCCCTCCATTTTCCACCACAGCTCATTCAGCAGAAATCCATTTTTAAGATCAAGAAGGGTGTCTAAAGCAAAGATATGCAACTCATAGGTGTGCATTCCATTAGGGGGCGCCATACCGCCATAAAAACTTGATTCTTCGGCACTTTGATTGCCGCCCTGGATGCTCATAAAACTATTCACACCTTGGATGAAATCAGTTGCAGTTTGGCTTTCATTCTCAATCACTTCCGTCTTGGTGATGTTAGCAGCCGTCCAATGAATCCACGAAAAACCCTTCGTGACGGGGAAGGCATCCTTGTCTTCAAGAATTAATGCAAACGACTTTGTATTCTCCGGCTCACCCTGAATTTTAAAAGGAAGAGAGTAGGTTGGCATACCGTTTTTATTGATGTATGCACCCTTAGAGCCATATTTGTCTTCGATTACCCCATCGATAATTCCGCTACTTGTAACAATCATATTCTCACGCTTCAAATGTTCTAACTAGCTCTACTTAATAACGAGGCAAGCAGATTAATAGCATATCTAAGATTTCTATAGCGTGAAACACACTGTCACATTTTACCCAGGAAACAGAACAATATGCGTTGAAGATCAAACAACTATTCTTCAAGCCGCGGTAGATGCAGGGGTAGACATTGGTGGAAACTGCGGAGGTACTGGTTCTTGTGGAAAATGTAAAGTGATGGTTGAAGGAAATTGTGAGAGTGAAAAAAGTCTGCATCTTTCTGAAGAAGAATACGCTCAAGGATACAGAATGGGCTGCCTCTCGCGAATTAAAGGAGATCTCACAGTATTATCTACGATCTCAACAGGTCATCAAAAGATTGCTTCCGGTTATGCGGATTGCAGTTGTAGAATTTTTTCACCCTTGGTGTCCAGCAGGGAAGTAGTCATTCCCAAAGCAAGTCTAGAAAATAATGAAGCGGATTTTGAAAGACTAAGGAGAGCTCTTGAAATAGAAACGCTTCAGAGTTTACCAACTGCCCTTAAAAAATTACCAACGGCCATTGAGAGTAAAAAAGGAAAGATCAAAACATTACTGTGGGAAGATAAGCTGCTAGATGTCCTTGCCCGTAATGAACCTAGTTATGGATTGTCTATCGATATTGGGACGACAACCATCGCTCTGGAACTTATTGATTTAAGCAATGGCCAAGTTGTAAATTCTGCGTCTGATTATAATCACCAAATCGTCTGTGGAGAAGATGTTGTATCAAGGATGATCTATGAAGAAGAACACGGACAAGAAAGACTTACGCAACTCGTGCTGGAGACAATAAACAATCTAACTAAACAATTTAACAAAAAAATTCATGCCGTGTCGATCAGTGGTAACACGACGATGGTCCACATGTTGCTGGGATTGAATACCCACAGCATTCGCTTTGAGCCGTATGTGCCGGTAACCAATTTCCCACCAGTTTGGCGAGGTTCTGATATTGGTCTAGACGTTTTTCCAGATGCTCCCGTTTACATAATTCCTGGCTGTGCAGGGTATGTTGGCGGTGACATTACTGCTGGTATACTTGCTTCAAGAATGAATGAAGCTGAGCGCCCGTCGCTATTGATTGATGTGGGCACAAATGGAGAGATTGGCCTTGGCTGTAAAGACTGGATGCTTGCTTGCTCTACCTCGGCAGGTCCTTCCTTTGAAGGCGGCGATGTCTCGTGCGGCATGAGAGGAATTGAAGGAGCAATTGACACAGTTAAGATCACAGATGGAAACGTTGAATACAGCGTGATCGGCGATGTTGAACCTCATGGTCTTTGCGGATCGGGAATAATTGACATTGTTGCTCAGCTATTCATGAATGGAATTATTGACAAGAAAGGACGTCTCAAAGAAAGCGAGTTTCATATTACGGATAAAATCGCGATATATGAGAGTGATGTTGAAAGCATCATCAGAACTAAAGCCGCAATTTTTGCAGGGTGCCGTGTTCTTCTTGATGCGGTTAATCTAAAGTTTAAAGATTTAGATAAAATATATATTGCAGGTGGTTTTGGAAATTATCTGGATATTGAAAATGCACAGATGATTGGCCTTCTGCCACCTCTTGCCAAGGAAAAATTCAAGCTGTTAGGAAATGCATCCTTAGGCGGTGCAAAGCTCTGTTTACTCTCTGCAGAAGAACGTCAAACAGCTGAAAACATCGCACGCAGCACCACTTATATTGACCTCTCCTCTTCAAATTCCTTTTTTGAGCAATATTCATCAGCGCTATTTATTCCACACACAAATGCTGAGGAATTTTCTAATTTAGGAAATCATTGAAGTTTAAACGGGAACTATATATTGGATGCGGTTATCTCAATAGATTGTGGAGTGGAATTGTTCACCAAGCTGCATTGGGTCGTTACCACATTCCGACCCTGTCAAAGCCGTAGACTTTATCCTGAAATATCTAGATGAAATCCCGTCCTGGCCTCAGCTACCTATGACTGGGTTTCAAGAGAATATGTATATCCAATTTTCTCAGAATCTGCCAGGAACAAAGGTTGACAAAGAGAATAAACGGGTAAGCGTAAATCTTCTGGATTATGATCCCGAAGACATCTATATGAAGATTATTTCCGAGGATGCTGACCTCTTTCCACTCCCTCCTGAAAACTTTTCAGGATTTTATGAGTTCATTTCACGAGATCTCCCCTCGTGCAAAGCAATCAAGGGCCAGATAACCGGGCCCATCTCCTTAGGTCTGCAGATGACTGATCAAGATGATAAGCCTGCAATATATGACCCCAGTTATGCAGAAATCTTGCGAAAAAACTTGCAGTATACTGCCATTTGGCAAGAGAGGGAGTTAAAAAAGAAAGGTGAAAGGACGATCATTTTCATAGATGAACCATATCTAAGTATCATTGGTACACCATTTGCCAGCATATCTCCTGCAGATGCCGTATCTTGGATCGATGAGGTCGTTTCCGGATTAGAAGATATGAAAGGGATTCATTGCTGTGCCAATACAGACTGGCCATTGGTAATGAGCATGAACATCGATGTCTTGTCTTTCGATGCTTATGATTATGGATATACAATTGCACTTTATCCTGAAGAAGTCTCAGCTTTCCTAGAGAGGGGCGGATGTCTTTCCTGGGGAATAATTCCCAACAATGAAGATGCTTTAAAAAATACTGATTGTGCTTCGGTGATCTCACACTTTGAACAGTTAGTTACAGACCTAGCAGGCAAAGGTGTAGATAAAGAGCTTCTGCTTAAAAATTCCATACTTACTCCCCAGTGCGGCCTGAGTGGTTTAAGTGAAGACGCCAGCGAAGATGCAATGAAGCTTTTAATCGATGTATCTAAGGCAGTAAAAGAAAAATATTGCTTGGGATGAGCATGGGACGTATTTTTGCAATAGCTGGCAAAGGCGGAGTAGGGAAAACAACTATCTCTGCCCTCTTGATAGAATACTTATCCAAAAAAAGTGGAGAAGTTCTGCTAGCAGTAGATGCAGATCCCAATTACAACTTAGGAGATCGCTTGGGTGTAGACGTTGAGAAAACAATTGGTGATCTGAGAGAAGAATTGCAAAAATCATCAGACGATGCTTCAGAGATAAGTAAACATGAGCAACTGGCATACAATCTTCGCTTAGCCACCAAGGAAGGCAGCGGTTTTGATCTCATCACAATGGGCAGATCAGAAGGTAAAGGATGCTATTGCTACATCAATTCGATTCTCCGAGACTACTTGAGCGAAGCGATTGATCAGTATCCCTATGTGGTAATTGATAATGAAGCAGGGATGGAACACATCTCACGATTGACCTGTAAGAAGATGGATATTCTTATTGTCGTGACGGATGCTACGGCAATAGGCTTTAAAACTGCTAAAAGAATTTTAGATCTGGCATTGAGTTTGGATCTTGAAATTGGAATGACGGTGCTGGTTGTCAACAAAGTTTCCCAAGAAGTCCCTTGTGAATTAATACCAGATGGCTTTTCAGCAAAATATTTTATTCCATTTGATGAAACAATCGAGACCTTGACAACTGATGGTGCTCCTTTGAAGTTGGATATAAATAATTCTGGATACAAGGCAATAAAAGAAATGGCGGATAATGTTTTAATCCGCTGTAGGAAAAAGAAATTATAGGTTTTTTAGAATCTTGGGGATTCCCGAAGATTCGCGTGGTCCTACTACCACATTCATGCCACTTAGCTCTTGAAGTTTGCCAGACATCCGTGACAACATACCAGGCATGATCACTGGTGAATTACCACATTTGGCTTTTGCATCAACGTCTGCAAGAGCAGTGGCTACCTTTTCCGGAGTTAGTTTTCCTGCCGAAAAGGCAGTCATTACTGAAAGTCCTTCAGTATCGACTACCAGTAGCCAGGCTGGCACTTTTGATTTCTCAATGTCACCTAAGACGGTAAAATAGGTAAGAGAGAAATTCGTGGTAAACAGCAACGGAGAACCATCTGTTGGATTGTTTACTGGATAAACACCAGCTTTGACTTGAATCGGAACTTGTGGATCAGTGTAGATGTTTTGACGCAAAACAAAGAGCGGTAAAGCTTCTGAGGGTTTCAGATTGTCCAATAGTACGATTCCACCATATTTCATTGTCGAAATCATTGCCATCTGAATAGATTTCTCAGAACCGCGTGCATCAGTAACAATTGGATAACCTAAGCCACGAAATGTTTTCTTGATCGCATTTTTTCTGACAATGGTATTTTTTTCAACGACCTGTTGAAGTGTTGATGTCTCGAGATCGATCATGAGATCTTCAACACCAGCTGCTTTTGATTTTTCAACGAGCTCGGCCAAAGTGGAAAGGTTGCCATCTCTCAGAACCAACGGACATTTTGTATTTTTAGCGATGCTGATCATTCCTTCAAGATTGTCAGCAGTAGCAGCATACAGCAAAGGCCTTTTGGCAGAGATAGCGGTAGCGGCTGCTTTCATTGAATCAATATTAGATGAAATCAGCATTAGAGGAAGATTTGTTTTAGAAGAGATTTCTTTACATACTGAACTAAATGTGTCTGGCAGTCCACTTTTATTTTCAACAGCAATCAGATCTAAACTGAGGATTTGTCCGACTCGTTCAAACTCCAACATCGCTAATTCTTGAAGGCGACTTGTAAGATCTTCAGCTGAAAGATCATCAGGAATGGTTACTGCATAACAAGTAGGATGGAAGAATTTCTTTTCATGACGATATAGTTCTGTCTCTTCCCCCAGCTCGATCTTTTTATCACCAGTACCGACAGTAATTAAACGGATTGGCGGGGCTGATGAAGATTCCAAGGCAGCTTTTGCTTCATCAGATATAAAGGGACAATCGGCAAGTTTCACTTTTTGATTTGCAAGCTGCATGGCAAAGGCCAAGCATGTGGGAAATCCACATTTTCCACAATTTGATTTGGGAAGAAATTTGAATATTTCAATTGCCGTAGGCATATTATTCACCTCTCAGATCGCTGATAGCGTCTGAAACTATCTTTGCTGCATTTTTATTCCTAATTATTACAATATCCGCTCCAGACATTAAAGCAGCTAAGGCCGTGGCCGTTTCCCACCACATGCCGCGTTCTTCTACGTCACCCCATGAAGGGTTTTCTTCTGTCGCTTCTCGCGCATCCCAGGCGGCTGTGGAATCACAGATCATCGGCGGCTGCAGCATTCGATCATTCATCAAGGCGGCAATTCGAATCCGTTCATTAACAGAATATGAGTATTCCAGACCCATGCCGAGTCCTGCCATGAGCGGATCCATAAGAATGTTATCTAATTTCACGCCAAAGTCACTTAAGAGAATATTCATCTGTTTTGCAAGATTGATATCTAGATTAGAAAATGCGACAACTCCATGACCATTGGCCATAGCTGCTGCGGAAGCACTTTTATAAGTATTCTCATTAGCCTGGCCAATTATCAGTCGCTTAGAAGAGCAGGAATTACAGACTACTTCCAGAACTTTAGGATCTTTTTCTTCATTGCCTGAACCATAGACAATCACGGGCACGTTTACTGCTTCAAGAACCTCATTGACAATTTTTGCCGCATCCTCAGGAGAACGGTCTTTAGTTTCAGGATCAGTAGATAATAATTTTAAACAAATTAAATCAGCATGATATTCTTCCACCCAGGTTTTTGCCTGGTTAACGGCATTTTCATTGCAAAAAGCAACTATTTCGGGATCGTCAATAACTTCACCAGCAATCAATTGCCGCCGGCCTAAGCCCTCGTAGGACAAGAAAGGCATTCCCTGTTCTCCACCAACTTTCATCTCCGCGGATAGGGGGACCTCAGTTATTTTTCCAGACCATTTTTCTTTAGGAATTGGTACTTCCGACATAAATTAACCTCAGTTATTGTAATAAAGGCGGCATTGACAGTGCAGGATGATTTACAGAAGTCATCCATTCAATCAATCCCTCAGCATCAGTGGTAATTGTTTCATCTGCGATTTTTTCAAAGAAATCAGGCACGCCCAGCTCCACTGCTCTTTGTTGAATCTGTTCCTTGATGGTTTCTTTTAGATCCTTGGGCATCCACGCGATACGCAGGAATCCACCATCGGCAGGGGTGAATTTCTTACTCGTAAGATATTTTCTACCGATGCCCATAAAGCCAGGTGTCTGTTTTCCGCCACCGACTGAGCCCGCTAAAGTAGAGAATTTCATCCCCACAGGAGTCATGCCACCATATTCTCTGCTTACCGCAAAAACTGCTTGCATATCGCTGGTCATACCAACAATAACCTCAAAGCAACCGCAGGAAGTCATAGGATCTTCCATCATGCTGTAAGTGTTGACATGTTCAATTTTATGATTGGAACCCTCATAAATGGCATCGTTTACCCCAGCCCATTGCCCTTTTTCAAGATCGAAACATTCACCCTTGAGAACCGTTTGGTTGGGTCCATGAGGATCGATTTCTTGGGCAGCTTTGGCATCTAACCAATTGATTGCTCCACAGAGACCGAGTCTTTCCGGCATGATTATGCACACGTGTCCTGGTGCGAAGGAGCTGCAGAGCCCACAAGTATAGAAGCGGTCGACACTTTCATCGGTCAATCCTGCAAGTCTTGCATCCCGTGCAGCATAGCGGTCTAAAGCTAAGGGAAGCAACCGTGCGATCTCTGACTCGTCAGTAATGATGGTTACTTGTACTCTACTGATAATAGAGCTAAATTCTTCCTTTAACTTAGCAATAAGAATGTCACCAAAATGTTTAAGGCGCATGCCTGAAGCCACGGCCGTTTTACTTAAACGAACCCAGATCATGTTACGCTGACCTGTGTGCCACACACCTTGAGCAAAATTCAAACAGAGGTGAATTCTCCTTTCTAAAACTGATTCAAAATCAGCCTGCATCTTTTTACCATAAACATCCACGAGGATTGCTAAAGGAGTTGCTGAACCGTCCTCGAATTCATCAACATCTTTTCCAATGAGCTTGATGCGGCCATCTTCAACTTCATCCTCGCTGCACATTCTCAATAATTCAAAAACCGTAGTTTTTGTAGAACCGCCTGCCTCAAGGTAAGTATCAGGCTTACGGATACTCTCTCCTTCAAAGGCCGGACCATAGGCTACTGGAATATCTACCGAAGCAAGATTAATGATGATTTCTCTTAGTTCAATGGCCGTCTGTACCACTTTTAGAGATTTAGAAGAAGCTAAGACATTGGGGATTTCTTCTACATCCTGATCAGAGACCACGACGGCTTTGTTGATAATTGCCGCCATAGCAAGAGCAGCTGTAATCTCATCTATTGGTCCAAAAGAAATTACAAACACTTTCGGACGTTTTGACAAGTAATCACTAAGTTCTGTTCTTTCCCCTCGTGCAATTGCTCCAAATGAAAGAGCAGCGCGTATTGCAAAGTTTACAGCATGAATGGTCTGTGTTCCTGAACCGATCGGAAAGAGTAGTAGTTTTGAACCCATCTGGATATTTTTATCCCTCAGCTGATCGGCAATTTCTCCAGCAGCAAAAGTAATGATGCCTTTCGATTGTAGGTCCCTTACGATTTTAACTAATTCATCTGCGTCAGGCGCTTTGCCCGTTAAGACCGCTGCACCCGGGATAGTATCATCAACAAAGGCAACACCAAATTCTCTCAGAGTCTTGTCGGGAATAAAGCCACAGTAACCAGATTCCGCATAGGGATCGCTGTCTTCTACATACTTGAGCGCTTCAATAATCTCTGCAGAGATCATTGCCAGCTCGCCGGCACACAAGGCATTTTCGATATTTGGCTCATCAGAAGGGGAGGGGAGATCGACCAGTATGTTTTGAAGATCGCCAATAGTTTTAGAACTTTTACCTAGCCAGGCATAAATGGTGGGGAGTTCATAACAGGTTTCAGGATATTCGACTATCTGCTGAGGGTCGGTGAACTGTTCCAATTTGCGCAGGGCTAAAGATTTCAATTCCTTTGAACCTTTAATGGCTGCGCCAAAAAGATCGGCATTAGTGACTTTTCCTCCTGAATCCATTTGCTATATGCCCCCACAGTTAGTGATGCGTAGGATATATGGAGAATGGGGGTAATTAAGCTCCCCCTCAAAAAGCAAATAATAAAATGTTTAGATTGAGATTTTGTCAATCCCCATCAATTCAAATCTTCCTTTCGCAGAGGCAAATGCATTTTCTAAATCAGCACGAACTGCTTCGATTCCCGAGGCGCATCTGCTGTCAGCAACAATGTCCAAAGACATGGAATCATTGTAAATCATTACGTCTGAAGAAATCGAGATGATGTTCATCTTATGATTTGCCAGAATGTCGACGATAATGCCCACTGCACCAGGCCGGTCAGGAACAATAAATTTGAACCCTACTGGCTGGATATCCATTGGCAAGAAGGTTATCGAAAGGGCATAGTTGTCCTGATCATCAACCATCAGAACTGGCTGCTTATCAACAACATCTTTCATTTCAGCTAAGAAATCTTTAGGAATTTCAAACAGACCATCCTTCATCGGCGCCGGTGATTTTTCTCTTTGCTTTATGGCTTTAGTGAGGATGTTGCTGCACTTTCCTGCTGAGCCAGTGGTGTAACGTTCAGAGATCTTAGACGATTCTAACTCCATTGAAGTTACTTTATCCAGCTTTGCTGAACCCATTCTCTTTAAAGATGAGAATTCTTCCAATAACTCATCCGGTTCACCAAAGTAAGAGATGTCGGCTAACATCCGCCAGACCATAACTTTGTGGGGGATGGAAGTTAGTGAGCTTGAATTCAGGATGTCGACGTCTCGATCGGATAAGAATTTAGAAACTTGAGCACATGCACCAGGCTGGTCTTTCATAACGAAAGTCAACTGACAGATCTGCTTATAATTCTCTGGACCGAAATTAGAAAGGACTAATTCATACGATTTTGACTCTCCGTCATCGTATCTGAAGAGAACACTAAAAATCTGACTTCCGTCTACTAGTCCTAGATATTCGCCGATCTCGCCTATGTGAATTTTACCGTTCTCAATTCTTCCGAGTTGCCAGTGTCGCATCATTGGTCCCTAGGGTAGAAATATATGACTTGATGATAAAACTGACGCCAGAAAGATATAAAAAAATTAAAAGTTGGCTGAAAAGCCATTACTTTTTGTCCTTTTTGAAGCAGAGGAACCAATCAAGACAGTACATATCTTCATTTTGTGATTCCATCCGTTCTTTGGCAACACCGCATGATCCAGCAGTAGGTACGATTACATCGTCGCCTGGGCGCCAATCTGCTGGGGTAGCTACACCATCACTGTCTGCTTTCTGAAGACCTTTGATGATACGCTTTATTTCATCAAAGTTTCTTCCCAGAGATAATGGATAGTACAGAATACATCTGATCTTTGCTTTGGGATCAATGAAGAATACGGCACGGACAGCCTGTGTGTTAGAAGCGTTAGGCTGAATCATACCAAACTTGTTGGCAACTTCCATTCTAATGTCTTCGATCAGAGGGAACTTTACCTCAACGTTTTTCATTCCTTTGTAATCAAGCTCTTGGATTTTTCTGAGCCAGGCAATGTGAGAATAAAGAGAATCAACAGAAAGTCCAATTAACTCAGTGTTCATTTCTTTGAGTTCATCCATTATGCTTGCAAAGGTTATGAATTCGGTAGTGCATACTGGTGTAAAGTCTGCTGGGTGTGAGAACAAGATCACCCATTTCCCTTTGAAGTCCTCCGGGAAGCTGATTGGTCCTTGTGTTGTTACTGCTTTAAACGATGGGGCATCGTCTCCGATTAAGGGCATTTTTTGCTCGTCCATAGTAATGTCTCCATTTAACTATAGTAGAGCGGGATATATTATCTTGTAGCCGAATTTTTGCGGCTAGAATCTGAGGATCGTTGCATAAAAATCATCTGACTTCTCTTTAGACAAGGCGTATTTAAAAGAATAGCGAACGGGAATGCTTTTAGACATACCGGTAGAATATTTACACTTTGTACATTTATAACGCAGAGTGATAGCTTTTCCATAAAGTGTTTTATTTTTAATTTTACGCATTTTTGAACCACACACTGGACATTCAGCAGAGGGTTTTTGCGAGGCAAGTTCTCTCGTTTTGATTTCTACTGCCGCCACACCAGACTGGATTGCAACTCGCCTTACACGTTCGGCGGTTACCGTGTACTCAGGATTCATTTCTTTTAGTCTTTCTCTTGTTAAGTCTACCAATTTTGATTGGGATGTGATTACATCATGTTGTCGCAGAACGTCAGCGATAGCGATGGCTAATCTCCCTTCTGAAGGAATTTGATAGACCATAAGGGGTCAATGGAAGAAATAGATAATCTACTTTCCTAAAGTTGGATAAAAAGTAAAGAAAAGGTTTGATTAAGAAATTTATTCGCACAGCCACTTGCCTACAGATAATTCCCAATTCTGGATTTCATAATCATTGAAGAATAACTCAATTTCACGCTTGGCAGACTCAGGGCTGTCGGAGCCGTGAATGATGTTTCTGCCAGTTTGTTGAGCATAGTCTCCACGAATAGTTCCAGGAGCGGCGTCATTAGGGTTTGTTTTACCCATCATGTTCCTCATTGAAGCAACAATGTTTTCTCCTTCCCAGACCATCATGAGTGAAGGTCCAGAGGTCATGTAGTCAATGAGTCCCTCAAAGAAGGGTTTACCCTTGTGTTCTGCATAATGGCGCTCTGCCTGTTCACGGGGAATAGTGAGGAATTTCATAGCCAAGAGCTTGTAGCCCTTGGATTCGATTCTCTTCAAGATGTCCCCCATGAGGCCACGTTGGACGGCGTCGGGTTTAAGCATTACGAACGTACGTTCCATCATGCTTTCACTCTTTCTTTTCAGTAGATTCTTCTGAAGTTTGTTCTTCTGCAGCTACTGGCTCTTCTGGTTGTTCAGCAGATTCTTCAACAGGTGCGGCGGGCTCCTCTACAGGTCCGTCATACTCTGCGACTTGAATCTTCTTCTTGGGGGCTTTGGCTCCCTTCTTAACTTTCTTAGCCTTCACTTTCTTAACTTCAGTGTTCTTCTCTTCAACAATGCCTTCCTTGGCAGCGGCGGCGGCAATGGCAATTTCCTTCTCACGTTTTGCAGACCTTGTCCAGGCTGTGGTACGTGGAATTCTTCCCAACTCAATCATGTTTTTGTAACACTTGTTGGTATCGAATGTTAGCACTGTGCCATCTTTCTTAACATACAGCTTACCAGTACCAGGTTCCATTTCTGCTCCGCAAAAGGAACAGACTCTTCTCTCTACCATGGTCTTCGCCTTACCTTATTGAAAGTTTACGAGCCTCTCTAGAGGTCTCTCTAAGCATCAGTATGTCACCCATGCGCACTGGGCCCATGATGTTACGGGTAATAATCCTGCCTTTGTCACGTCCTTCTAATACACGGACTTTGACCTGTGTGGCTTCACCAGTCATACCAGTACGACCGATTAATTCCACAACTTCTGCAGGAATACTGCTTTCATCCATATCAGCCATGTAAATCACCCGCTTACTGCTTTAGCTGTTTAATCTGTTCAGCAAAGCTCTCAAGTGCAGGCTTGGCCTTTCCAGCATCCAGAATAGCTACTGAAGCGGTTGGCTTTTCTAATCCAACAGCGTTTCCGAGCTCGGCTTTGGAAGGTACATAGGCGTACAAAACGTTGCGCTCTTCACAAAGGAGAGGCATGTGTGCTAAAATCTCTGGGGGCTGTACATCTTCAGCAAGGATTACGAGTTGGGCTTCGCCCCTTTCAACGAGTTTGGTAACTTCGTTGGTTCCTCTTCTGACTTTACCGGTATCCCTTGCAGATTCGACTATCTCATATGCTTTGTCCGAAAGCTCTTTTGGCATTTCGAAGCGCACAAACATTGCTTTACTCATTATTTCACCTCATTCGGATGCTCAGGCATCCTCATCATTCATCGGTTTTACGAGAATGTATTAAGGTCGAAAGAAGCGACTCTATTTAAAACTTCATAGAAGCTAGCCGGATAACTCCAATAGAAATCTAAGATAGCACTCATTTATCAGACACTTGTCAATTGACAAACGATATATACGGACAGAATCATCTTGCCGCACAACTATCGCCGGGCTAGTTATGGAGAAGCGCGTCCACCTTAAAATCGATGAAAGTCTTACACTTCGTGAGGTTATGGAGAGTCTTGAAGAGATTCAGGCAGCAAACCCAGACCTAGATGTATTCTTCGACGGCGATACTAAATCAATCTGCAGCCGGCCCCGCGTTAAACCGGAATAATGGTGTGAAGATGCATACTGGTCGTCTTACGTTAGCGTTGTACAATTCATACGACCCCAAAAATTTTCGTGAGGCTCACCGCCGAGCTTTAGCACGTGCAGGACCTCTAGCATTAGCTTTTGATTATAATCTGGCAGTATTCGGATTTCCCTTTCCTGCCGATCTACACACACCAATCGAAATAGCAGATTGGGTGGCTACGACAACTTCCATCGGCGAACATGGGGGATTTCTTAAAGAATTAACTGCCAAAGGACGGTTTCAAACATTTCCCTACCCTGACAAGGGCTTTCCTCCTCAATTAGGGGAGATCGTACTTACTACCAGAAAACCAGACGAAAAAAAGAAGATCAGTGCCGAAGAAGTGGCAAGCCTTCTCAAAAATGGTCAAAGCGTTATGTTGGTTTTCGGTTTAGGACCTAAAGGTGCTCCCAAAGAGGTGTTCAAGATGACTAAACATCATCTAGACATTACCCCTGGTGGCTACTCTCTGGAAACTTGCACAGCCATGGGAGCAGCGGCGGGAGCAATGGCTTATCTGCTTAAGCAATGAAGTTAATATTTTTCATACTTCAGATCCAGCGAAGGTACGGATACTCCGAATCCATCACGAATTTCACCGACAATCTTAGCACCTGGGAATTCTTTAACAACTTCAGCGGCACAGTTTTCAGGGACAATGATGCTGAAGCCCATACCCATATTGAAAGTTTGATACGCTTCCAATGGTTCCACATTACCCAGCTTGTTTAAAACATTAAATATTGCGTTAGGAGGGAGAGGGTCGGTAATGACTGTTGAAATTCCCTTTTTCAGCCTGAGGAAGTTGCGAAGGCCACCGCCAGTGATGTTTACCATTCCATGAACATCATATTTTCTTACAATTTTCAAAACATCCCTGACATAGACTTCGGTAGGTGTCAGTAGGACATTGCCGATTGGTTCATTTAAACCAGCGATTTTTTCATCAAGTGAAATCTCCAGTTTTTCTAATATTTTCCTTGCTAGAGTATAGCCGTTGGAATGAAGACCAGTGCTTGGCAGGCCAATGATCAAGTCACCGGGGGCTACTTTGGAACCGTCGATGAGTTTATCCTTTTCTACCATGCCCAGACAAGACCCGGAGACATCTACTTCCCGCACTAATTCAGGAAGAACTGCTACTTCTCCACCAATTAAATCACAGTTAGAGAGTTCACAGCCTTTGTTAAGGCCAATGGCAATTTGAGAAAGCGTTTCTGGATCAGGCACATCTACAGCCATATAATCTACAAACGCAATCGGTTCAGCACCTACACAGATTGTATCGTTAGTATTCATAGACACACAGTCTATGCCGATAGTATCCCATTTTTCCAATTGCTTAGCAATTAGCAGTTTAGTGCCCACTCCATCAGTACACAAGGTCAAAAGCGAGCTTCCGATGTCGATGATACCCGTAAACTGACCCGGCAGATCTAAAGACCGCGCACCTTCCGTACGTCTGAATTTAAGTTTACTAACCAATGCACCTATCGCTTTAGATTTCTCATCGATATCTACTCCGGCGTCTGCATACGTCATATGCCCGGTCTCGCTTGCCATGATACCGTATCTCTATTCCCATTAGAAGCTTTTCTGTTAGTATTGCACCAATTCGGATGTTTGAACAAGGACAGATGAATAAGGCCGGTTTGTATATTTTGTATGTGAAAAATGTTTAGTTAAGTATTTTTAGGCACAATGAGTTGGGTGCAGCGTGAGAAAGATAGCCGTTGTCGCTACGGCGTTGTTGGCGATATTGTTGGTTTCAACGTTGATGCCTTGCATACTTGCAACGTCGGATTCCTCATCAGACGGTACTGTCCTCGGTGCAAATGACAAAGGTGATGAGCCTCCACTTACAGGAAAAGGGACAGTTAGCGGCAGGGTTCTTATCCGTGAAATAGGCGCATATGATTGTAAAGTAACATTCACAGAAATAAATGATAATAATGAGATGGGTGTGGAACATTCAATAACTATTCCTAAAGAAAACGATGGATATTACTCAATAGAGTTAGATATTGGCCGATACACCGCATATGCCGAATATGATAAAGAAAAAAATGTACCACCTGATGACAGGTCTCCAATAATTGTTGTAGAAGAAGGTTCAGACATAAAAGACGTTAATTTTAGATTTGAAATGAGTTATCCGTTTCATGGCACAATTACCTTTGAAGGCTCTGGACTTGGTGGCGTAACAGTTACACTTACACCAATCTCAGGAAACCCGACTTCCGTACAAACAAATGAAGATGGTTATTATTCATTCAAGGGCCTTTCTGGAGGCATATACACCATAGATTGCCAAAAAAGCGGTTTTGAAACAGTGACTAATAATATTGATATGAGTAAAGAATACTACTTCAACACCCCCATGACCAGATCAGGATTGCCGGGAATTAATGGGTTTATTGAAGGATATGATTTTCAACACTCAATGATGGTTGTGAGCTTAATCGGCATGGTAACGATGATTATCTTTGCTTTAGGCGTTAGATTCCATCTGATGAAACATCCCCATCTGATTCTTAATGATGAAGAAGAGAGTGACTTGAAAAACGATTAATCCAGTCCCAGAATCTTCTTTGATTTTTGCATATTTTTTTCAATATTTTTTGAAACTTCCTCATAGAGGGAGTTTCCCCACGCATCAATTGCTACCACAAGTGGTCCAAAATTATTAGCTTTGACTACCCAGAGAGCTTCTGGCATGCCAAGATCTAACCAAAAAACATCTTCAACTACTTCTAAACCCTGAGCGGCCAATACTGCTGCTCCCCCAGTAAATGCAAGATAAACACAGCCGCACTTTTTCATTGCATCTACTGTCGCTTGTGACATTCCACCCTTCCCGACAATCGCCCGTACTCCAGAAAGTTCAATGAAGCGTGGCTCCATGGAATTCATTCGAGCAGAGGTTGTAGGGCCAGCAGCTAAGATTTTGTTATCTTCCTTACATACAATAGGGCCGCAATGAAAAATTACTCCTCCGTGGAAGTCTACAGGTAATTCTTGAGAAGAATCGTACAATTCAAGTGCGCGGAGATGTGCCTCATCCCGTGCAATGTAGATCGTCCCTGAAAGATAGACCGTATCTCCAACCTTAAGATTTCTTACATCCGCCTCAGATAACGGCGTATTCATGGCGAACACCTCCTTGTCAGGTATTCTACTTTTCCATCGGGATGGATCCTGGCCGTTGCACGACGTGCAGCCCAGCATTGAAGGTTGATCGCTATGGGAAGGCTGGCAGTATGGCAGTAAGCAAGTTCAATGTTCACACCCAATACGGTAGTATCTCCGCCAAGGCCCATTGGACCAACGCCAGTCAGATTGAGTGCTTGATAAAGTTCTGCTTCCAGATCAGCAAGAGCCGCATCAGCATTTCTTTCATTTAAGGGTCTCAGTAAGGCTTTTTTAGAAAGTGCCATCGCTTCATCAGCTGTTCCCCCGATACCAATACCTAAGATAGTAGGTGGACAGGGTTTACCAGCCGCCTTAACAACAGTGTCAAGGATGAACTTTTTAACACCCGGCAGACCCTGTGAAGGGGTTAACATCGCCAAGGCGGTCATGTTTTCAGACCCAGCGCCTTTAGGCATTACAGTTATCTCCACATAGTCCTCAGCTGAAGGGTGAAAGACCACATAGGGAAGACCACTTGCAACATTAGTTCCAGGATTTTCTCGAGTAAGAGGATGAACAACATTGGGCCGCAAGGGAATTTCATTGGTTGCTCTGAGAACTCCCGCACGGATTTTTTCTTCAAGATCAGAAGTGATTTTACCTTTTACAAAAAACACATGGATTCCAGTATCCTGACACATAGGAACCCGGAGTTTACCGGCAGCGTCGATGTTCTCCAAAATAGTACGAAGTTGTGTTTTAGCAATAGCGTTGGTTTCATTCATCTCAGCATTTATCAAAGCCGAAACGACATCTTCTGGTAAGGTAGTAGTAGCTTCCCTTAACAAAGAAACCACAATTTCTTCGACAGTACTATCTGTAATGATTTCACCCCAATACGCGCCTCCCTAATCATAGCCTCAAAGTAATTTTAAAGCTTCGATCAATATGTTGTTATAATTCATAGGCCAATCACAGCTTCATGAAGATCGGAATCATCCATATTGGTGATGAACTTTTAACTGGGAAAATAAACCCCTATCCTTTTGAAATGATTAGTGCCATCCAATCAAAAAATGCTGAAGTTTCTTCCATCCAGATAATTACTGATGACATAGATATCATTGTAAAAGCATTAGATCATTCTCAAAAATCAGACATAGATCTCTTGATTGTTACAGGCGGATTAGGGCCAACATTGGATGATCTTACTCGAGAAGCAGTGGCAGAGTATATGGGCGTGGATCTGGAGATTGATAAGAAGTCATTAGCAGATTTAGAAAACTTTATGAAACTAAGACATCCAGACAAGGAATTAGCAGAGATTTCTAAGAGGATGGTAAGAATTCCTAAAGGGAGTACTGCAGTACACAACATATGTGGAGCCGCTTGCGGAATAAAAGCTCAGGCGGGCAAGATGACTATCTTTTGTCTGCCGGGCTTCCCCAATGAAATGATGCCCATGTTTGAAGAGAGCATACTTCCCTTGATTATTGGAAATGAAGAAGTAAGTGAAGAACTGACCACATTTGTAAATGAATCAGATATTGATCCATATCTTCGACAGATTTCGGAAAAATATCATGTCCGCGTCGCCTCTTTACCAAGTTTAGAATGGAAGACTAAAGGAAACAAGGTAGTGATTAAGGGAAGAAAAGAAGAGGTGCTCGCGGCAAGAAAAGAATTAGAGAATTGTATTAATTCCCTATAAAATACAATTCTCCCTCGTAACTGAAGACTTTAATTGTTTCACCAGTTCTTTTAAAGTTACGAGGCTTCTTTATTTCTACGGTTTTATAGGTCACAGGATGCATAATCTGAAATTCACGATCTGTTTCAGTTAGAACCACTGCATCCATAAAATCTTCTTTGGTCCCCACTACCCTAACGTCCCTTAGATCAACATTCATCATTGTTTTTGACTCGTTGTTTTTAATATTACGCATTTTTGCGGTCTGGGGTCCGGTGCTTGTTATAATGTACAATTTATCTTTTATTTCAACAATATCTCTAATGCGATAGGATGGTAATCGTACTAAGTAAGTTACACGATAGATGTTACGACCATCTTTCTGTCCTTGTATCGAAGAAGATTCTTTAGATTCTGCACCATAGGTAGAAATCAGATCACGAGCGATCATTTTTCCAAAAGCCAGCGTGCTTACGTACAGATCGTAGCCGCCATGAACCTCTAATACTTTTGAAATGAAAGCATCACGATTATTCTTAGCAACTCCTTCTGCATATTTCATAACACGCGATAAGATCTCTTCCTGTTCTTCATTTGAAAAACGTCTGGAAGTAGGACGAATTTGGACAATTGATTCAAAATAGCTGCCTTGAATTTTATTACAGCGGTCACAAACATTGCGTCTCATACGAATTGTTGTGGTGCATTCTTCCACAACTTCCAGATCTTCATAAAACAAATATGCAAGAATTTTGACTAAGTAGTGTTTATCATCAAGATGTTCCGCTGAGCATTCAATAGCATCAAGAGTCGCATCCTGCCTCAGCATGATGTTGCCGATTGCATATTCTTTGACTGCTTCTTCTTCAGAATCAAAATGTTCCCAATTCTTCCCGATTTGAAATTCACCACAGTGAGCGCAGAAGACCAGGTCTGACACTTCTGGACAAGTAGTAAAGCGATTACTCTTAAGATAACACTCAGAACATAGGGATTCGTAAGTTTTCCCTTCTTTACCACACTTTACACAGAACATTTACATCTTCGCCAGCTGAGCGTGAGGAACGCCAGCAATCCTGATTATGCAGTCTGAATTGATATAATTATGTTTGAGCGCGAGCGCGATTACCTTTTCGCCTACAAGATTGGCCGTAGTGCACATGGCCAGCCTGTTCAATAAAAGTTCCTCGGAAGCGTCTTCTCCTTCGTAAAATTCACGGTATACTTCAAGTCGCATTTTACCTTCGGTGAATTTCATATCCAGAATATCTTTATCGGCTGCCGCCAACAACAATTCATTTCCCGATGCATGCATTCTGACCGTTATCATTTGATCACACCATTTTATAGTATCCTGTGGTAGGTGAATAAAGCTCGCCGCTTTGAGTCATACGTTTGAGCAGACTTTTTGTCCGTGTTTCTTCAATGTTGCTACCTGCTGCCAATTTACAGATATCTTCCTGACTTACACCTTTACGGGGATCGGCATCCGCCAATGCTTTTTTAATGATCTCCTTCAGAATTGTTTGCTGCTCTCTTTGCGAATGACTTATGCCCGTAGCGACAATATCAAAGTCTAACTGACCACCTTCACCAGCGATTTTCTGAAGATAGTATTCAACAGCATTTATGGCCCTTCTTGCATCATCAATCGTAACTAAGGTAGACAAACGAGCTCTTGCACTTGCCTCCGATAGTCGAACAAAAGCTTCCAGCTGTCGAGCAGTAATTGGTACCGATGCTCCTTCACCCTCACCCTGCTTTCTGATCTTAAGATAGTAGTCAGAAATAGCTTTCATGGCTTCATCACTCATGACGGGATTGACTCTCTTGGAATAGGCCACATATTTTCTAAAAAAGTCCCGTTCAAAGATGGGTTTCATCGTTGAGGTGTCATTGAGAATCTTCTCCGTATCAACACCCTCGATAGTTGGGAATTCTTCATCATACTTTCTTACTTGTCCTCGACGATGTGCTTTGAGAATGTGGTTGGTAATGTTGCGATCTTTTTCTGCTGAAGGTTTATCAGTAAGAGCAAAGATCAAATCAAACCTTGACAGCAGTGCTGGCGGCATATTGATCTGATCGGCGATATACTGATGTTCTTCAAATCGCCCATATTTGGGATTGGCAGCGCCCAAAAGTGAGCATCTGCACTGCAGAGTTGCCGTTATACCGGCTTTGGCTACCGAAATTGTTTGGCTTTCCATTGCCTCGTGCATTGATGATCGATCCTGATCGGTCATTTTATCCAATTCATCGATGCAGGCCTGTCCTAGATCTGCTAGAACTAATGCACCGGCTTCTAACGTCCAGCGGCCCTCGCCAAAATCATCTTTAACCGCTGCCGCAGTATTGTGAATAGAGAAACCATTGGCGATGAAGGTGTGTGTATCTTCAACTGTTAAATCATAAACATACTCAGGAAGGTCATCTTGTTTAGTTTTAACAGAAACAATAGTGGATGAAACTACCTCGTTAGTCTCATCATCCAAAAAAGGAATCTTCATCCCGGCTGTCAAATCAGCGGCCTTGCACCACTGTTCAGAGCCAGAGCAGATCATTAATTTTGTTTCAGGAGTTAGTAATATTTTATGACCATTGGTTTCCTCGATTTCCACAAGAAATGAAGGGGTCTTAATTTTCCATATGGCCTCTAATTTCTGATGGGATTTTTTGCCATTTGCAAGAGAGGTAATTTCATATGTTTCAGCTATTTTTTCTCTCCATTGTGTTTCATTGACTTCGACTGGAGAATGAAGGTGAGTTTCTACAAAATGACCAATCTGTACGGAAGTACCATCAACAAGAATTTCACTTTCTGGTCCAACACATAAACCAGCAGCAGATGAGGATTTACCGGAGGCATATATTCCTCGCGGTGCCAGTCGGGACATGTATCGTAACATCTGGCTGTTGTGAGAGATGATGTTGTTGGTAATGAAATTATGACTGTCTTCCACTTCTAAGTCATAGACCCATTCTTCTTCAGCAGCAATTTCTTCCTTGCTGACTAGCGTATCATAGCAGAAACCAGCTTCCCAGGGGTATTGATCTTCCCTTGGAGTAAGGGATCCTGTATATGCAGCAATGGGTGTGCCTAAGGGAATCATTGAAACTGGCACAGGTCTGATTCGCACAACATATTGCGTAAAGAGTGGATGAGTGGGAGTAACTGTTAGTTGTTTATTGCCCTCTGTGATAATTCTAATCAAAGTTGATGGTGCTTTGCGTTTCCAAACCCGGACCGCTTTGCCTTTTTCTATCCTACCTCGATTGGAAAAAGTGAGTACTTCGAGATCGGTAACCGCTGAAACACCATCATCGATCTCCTCGATTGGTCCTTTAGAAAGTGCATCATCGACTAATTCTCTGATGGGACTGAAAGAACCATCAGCCATCGCAACCAGGGTGTCACCAGTAACGCACTTTGCTACTCCCGGGTCACCAATCAGAAGAATGTGGATGTCACCGCGGATTTTAGTACCGTCGTCTAAGGTCTTAGGAACACCGCCGAACAACTGTAAAGCTAAACACTCTTTTTCAACATCATAACCAAAGATAGTGGGTGAGATGGAAGCCACGATATTTTCAAAGAGATCGGGAGATCGTGCGGCTTCTTCGATTAATTCGATGTCTTCTGGTGTTATGTCCAGCTCTTCATATTCATTGCGCTGAGATTCAACCGAGATTACATCCAAGGAAATATCAAAAATGGTTGACTTTGTTTGCTGTAATTTTTGAACTGAGCGTAAGATCCCGTTGAGAGTTACTCTGTCACCCGGAGCAACGGATCCTGCAGCATCATCTTCAAGATAACCAGTCAGACGTTCTGGCTGAGCTCCCCCTCTTAATCCTTCGGGACTCTCCTGAATTTCAACTTTCTGAGTATCAACAAAACGACTTTCTTCTGTTAGAAGAATGAACTTGGTAGCGCCAGCGCTTCTGCCGCATCCATCTTGCTCCTTATAGCATTCCATCGGTTCTTTGAATAATAAACCGCTCTGCTCTTCTTTGATGATGCGTCCACACCTTTTACACTGGAATAAAGCATCGGTGATTTTGGGTCTGACTTCGGTAGCCTTTCTGACTAATCCTTCTACGGAAATTACCTTCCCTACATGCTTGGCTCTTAAATCCCTAATTTCTACATGGGCATCGCGTGGAAGGTTGTTTATTCGAAGATTGATATCTGCTTCACGCATCTCTTGATGCATGAGATTTTTCATTGCTTTTTTACCAGAAAGAAGTGTGATATCGGGATGTTCAAGAAAAAGGCCAGCTAGATCAGTATCAAACAAATCCAAATCAGCAAAATTGACTAGCACACTTCGCTTATCGGGATAGCCGTCAGCGATCTCACGCATCTGCTGAATATAATCAGTTCCAAGGAAGAAAGCCTCCCATTTGGCAATCGTATTAAGATCCACTTCTTTGAGCGTCCCGCCTTCGTATGACGGCTCATCTGAAATCATTTCTTCATTGGAATTTTCAAACTCCTCGCTAGTCAAAAACCCTCACCCAATTTTTCATGTAGACTTCACATATATTTCTTCTTATCTTTCTCATTATTCAGATCGCTCTGGAGGTACGAACTCCATTTGCACTTTTACCACTTCGGCACTAGTTCTTACCGCAGCATAGCTGTCCAGTGGCTCCTGATTCAATTTTATAAACTGCTCTCCCCAGCTGAATTTTGATAAAATCTGCAGTGCCTGTTCTTTTATGCCCATGATATATAGTGAGGCGGCCAAAGCTTCTACGCTGGACAATTTTAAGGGCTTCCCCCAGTTGACCGGATTAGCTGCTAAAAGATAAGGAAGTGCTCGCTGTTGGAGATCACTTCTTAATTTAGGAAAATCAGTGATCTGGTTCCAGGACATATCCATAACCACAAGACCATGAGCTAATGCAGCTTTTGTATCTTCCCGAGAGATTGCTTTTTCTGCATAAGGAGTTAAAACTACTGCACCGTGGGGTATTCTTCTTAAAGAAGCTATTTCCTGTGCTAAATTAAATTTCATTAGCTTCCGACCAGTACATTTTTTTGGATCGCACTGATGTTCATCATATACGTACAAATTTACAATCACGGTATGTCTCCTTGGAGGTTATTCACTAATCAGAACTCTAACGGCCTTTAGGAATAAAACGTATGCTATACTAACAGCTCAATTGCTGTACCATTCCAATTAAAAATAGTAGACAAAACTAAGTCATATTGTTGCCATCTACAAAATTAATGCAGCCTTATTCAAAGCTTGTAGAACTTACCAAAGAATGCCAGAACCAGATGATTGATGAGTTAACTGCAATGCTGAGAATTCCCGCCATGGGTCCAGAAAATGGAGGAAATGGAGAAGGCAAACGTGCAGATCATTTGGAAGCTCTCCTCCGCTCCTGGAGTCTACCGGTTGAGCGTGTTGAGATCGCTGATGAACGGGTGGGAAGCAGACCAAGCCTTATCTGCCGCATAAAAGGTCAGTGTGAAAAAACAGTATGGCTAGTGGCGCATATTGACACAGTCTCGCCAGGAAATATTGATTCTTGGGACAATGGTCCCTTTGAACCAGTAGTTAAAGATGATAAGATCTATGGCCGCGGTTCAGAAGATAATGGACAGTCGGTGATTTCATCACTCTTTGCTTTAAAGATTTTAGCGGGATTGGATGAAAAACCTCGCCTCTCATTGGGAGTTATTCTTGTTGCTGATGAGGAAGCAGGATCTGCATTTGGTATCAGACCTTTGATTGAGATGGGGAAGTTTGGTAAAGAAGATGTATTTTTTGTTCCCGATTTTGGAGATCCCCAGGGATCTAGTATCGAAGTTATGGAGAAGTCCATTATTTGGCTAAAGGCTTCTGTAAGAGGCAAACAAGTGCATGCATCTGTTCCTCAAAAAGGTGTAAATGCATTAGTGGAAGGATCAAAATTCATTTTAGCACTAAGGGATGCTTTTTATGCACACTTTGATTTGAAAAATGATGCGTACAATTATGAAATTTCAACCTTTGAGCCCACTAAAAGAGCCAATGAAGAGAGCAGCATAAATATCATACCCGAAGTGGAAAATGTGTTTTTTGATGTACGGCTGCTTCCAGAGTACTCAATTGATGAATTTCTTGCCTTTGCAAAAGATTTTACTCACCAGTACGCGGAAGAACATAAAATAGAAGCGACTGTTGATGCTGAAAGAATTGATCCTGCCGGGTCTCCTTCGCCTGCTGAAACCCTCGAATTCAAGACTTTGAAGGATTCGATAAGAAAGGTCACAGGAATTGAAGCGGCGGCCATTGGCATTGGGGGACAAACTTGTGCCAACTGGTTCCGAAAAGCCGGATATTTAGCTTATGCCTGGCAGACTTGTGAAGGTTTAGCACATCAAACAAATGAATATTCAAAAATAGGAAATCTAGTGAACGACTCAGCAGTTTTTGCAGTTACGCTCTATGAACTATGCTTTAAGGATTAATCAGAGAAAAGCCGTTCAAGCATCCAGTTACTGTCAAACTTGATGATGTCTTCATATTCTTGACCAGTGCTTAAGAAAGCTATTGGTTTTCCGATTGAATGAGCGATTGACAAAGCCGCTCCACCTTTTGCATCAGCATCAATCTTGGTGAGAATGATTGCATCAAGTCCAATGGCCTCATTGAATGCTCTGGCTTGTTCAACTGCATCATTTCCAGCGAGAGCGTCACCAACAAAGACAACTAAATCAGGTTTAACGACCCGTTTGATTTTCTTCATTTCATCCATCAGGTTAGAGTTCGTTTGCATACGCCCAGCAGTATCGACAAGAACTACGTCTTTATGTTTTGACTTAGCGTGTTCCACTGCATCATAAGCAACGGCTGCAGGATCGGCTCCAGACTGATGTTTGATAATTTTGATTCCCAGATTATCAGAGTGAATGGTCAGTTGCTCGATGGCACCGGCACGAAAAGTATCAGAAGCCGCTAAAACTACTGTTTTACCATTCTTTTGAAGTCTGTTGGCCAATTTTGCAATGGAAGTTGTCTTACCTGTTCCATTAATTCCGACAAACATCACTACGGCCGGTTTCTCACATTCATCGACGAATTTATCGAAATCAAATTCATTAGATTGCAGAACTCCCCCAATGGCCGATCTTAGAGCTTCTTCGACGACATCGCCGAGATTTTCTCCACGCTCTATCTTCCGTTCAGATAGGACATTTTGAACTCCTTCTTTAATGGCGTCAATGACCGATAAAGCTACATCAGATTCAAGTAAGCCGATTTCTAAGTCCCAAAGGATGCTCTCGATATCGTCTTTTTCTACCTTGCGGGCAGCTTTTGTTGTTGCAACAACCGTAGCTGTTTCTTGTTTTTTCTCAGCTCGTTTGGAAAAAAGTCCTTTCTTAGCTGGCTCAGAAGGTGTTTCGACCTTAGTCTCTTCGACGACAGCTTTTGGTTTAGGTTCTTCTACGGGCTTTGAAGGTTTTTCTTCAGGTTTTACAGATGGTTGAGCTTTTACGGTTGGTGGTGAAGATTTTTCCGATTTGATACGCTTCTCAAAAAAGGATTCTTTTGGTTCCTTCTTTGGTTGCTTTTCTACAACCGGTTTTTCTTTGTATACTGGCTCTTTCTTGGGAGCTGGTTTCTTCACTTCTTCTTCAAAGTCTTCTTCGTCTTCTGGAACATCTTCAAAAAACTTATCGTTTTTCCAGAAAGCTTCGTCATCCCAAAAATCATCATCAGTAAAATCGTCTTCGTCTTCTACAGAAGATTCAACCGGTTCCGGAGGGAGCGGTTCGTCCTCTGGCTCTTCGATAGACTCTTCGACAATTTCATCTAAATCTGAAGGTTCTTCAGAGATAGGTTCTTCGATTCGCTCAGAATCTTTTTTCTTAATTGATGCAAGCTTTTTTTTAAGCGAATCGAACACGTTTTCACCTATTACTGTTGTCCATTCATCGCAGAAATTTCTTGCTGAACGATGTAAGTGAGCTCTTCAGCTTTACCTTCGATGTCCATTCGACGGTCAATTAACTTTTTAAGAGATTCCATGAGCTCATTGGCTCTTTCTTCCATTAACGAAATTGCTTCATCAATTGGTTTTTCCATGGAAACTCCAGTTCCTAGACCTACGATTGCTTTATCGTTGATTTCAACTTTAGCAAAGACGAAGGAGCTGCCTCCAACAGGAATAAGAAGTTCAGAACCGGGTTCAGCATCTTTGTACTGGGTGAACGTTTCGCGTGCCCTTGCGAGTTCTTCGATGGACACTTGAATGAGCTGCTGATTTTCAGCAATGCTAGCTAACTGGGTGCGGTAAAGCTCCAAGGTAGACATCGCCTGACGCAGCTCTTGTTCGTTCATTGCTCCCCTCCGACAATGTACTGAACGGCAAGGTTTGTGATGTTGTCCTTATCTAAAAGGGTAATTTCATCGATTCTGATCTCTTGTCTTTTGAGTTTATGGCGGCTACCCAGGTTAGAATATACCTGTTCTGTAGCGTGAGCCTCATCATTAGCTGCAAGTTCGATGCTGAATTTCTGCCAGCTAAACTTGCCAGTTTTTAATGCACCAACGGCACGGTAAGCGTTCATAGATAAACCTCTTTCAACTCGCAACACGGACTTAGTGATATAAGCTTTTTGGGGATTCTCCATCTGGAAAGTGCGTTAGAGCGCGATTTTAGCGGTTTTTCAATCGCATTCTTCTCCATGCATGAGCCAGATGTAGAGTATAGGAAGAATTTACATTTGATAGTTGACGGAGTTCTAAATGGCGCAATTTACAGGGTTTTCAAATGCAAAAGGAACTGTTATACCTAAAATTGCAGATGAAGGGAATGCAGAAAGGTTGTACGATGAAGGTTTTGACGGCATATTACCCAGGTAACAGCTTTCCTGCATTTTCAGTAACAGGAAGAGAGTGCCGACAGCAGTGTGAACATTGTAAAGGAAGATTTTTAAAAGGAATGCTCCCAGTAACGCCAGATACTCTAATCACACAGGCATATTCTTTACATGCAAAAGGAGCTGAGGGATTTCTTCTGAGTGGCGGCTGTGACGAACAGGGAAGAATCAATCTCATGCCATTTTTAAAAGCTATCAAAAAGATAAAAAATGAAACGGGCTTGAAAATCAATGCTCATACTGGGTTTCTTAATAAATCTGAAGCAGCAGAATTGATAGCCGCTGGCATAGATTGCTTTTGTCTGGACATCGTGCAAGATCCAGAGATCATTAGAAACAAACTCAATCTAGATAGTTCACCAGCCAAATATGCTGAGACCTTAGAGGTTCTTCAATCAGCGCCAAAAGTAGTACCTCATGTTTGCGTAGGTTTACAATCTCCAGAAGGAGAGGAGAATTCGCTGCAGCTTATTTCTCAATTTAACTGCTCTGCCCTTGTAGTATTAGGTCTGATGTATGCTGAAGATCCGAAAATTATCGGTCAGAAAATGCCACTATTTGTGTCTAAAGCGGTCAAGCTTAAACATCCGGTAATCATCGGCTGCATGCGGCCGCGGAGGGACAGTTCACTAGAGCTGGAGTGCATAGCCGCTGGTGCATCGGCGATCGTGAATCCTTCGTCAGAGACATTAGACTCTCTGACTAAAAGCGGTTGGAAGATCATTCAGAAAAATGAGTGCTGCTCACTGCTCTGAATTTTCTACAAATTCCAATGTTGCTTCTCTGCGCCCAATTAAGAACATCGCCGCATATTCTGGGACTTTGCAGATACCTTCACCAGTAATTCTCTTTCCACGCATGGTGATATCAACATTTCGTCGCAAATAGACTTCTATTTCTTTATCAGTATACATCTCTGGAACAGCGTCTGAAAGAGGATTGAAACCATCAAGATCATCACGTTCCATAGGCACTACTTTTAATCCGCTTTTACCATGTAAACTCCCTGGAAGTCTGATTAATCTCTTAATGTCAGCTGTGACTGGCTCATCAATTTCACACCTAAATCGGGGAATAATTTCATGCTCTAAAAGGCCAATGAAAAGATCTTCATAACGTTTATTTGTAAAACAGTCAAAGATGTTTTTTTCAAGAAGCATGTCGCTACCAGAGCGCTCTCCTCGTTTCTCATAAAGGTCTTTCAACATTCCTGCAATCAGAGCATCTGAATATCCAGCTAGATAAGGCAGTCGAGAACGAAGATCGGGAATATCCAAAGATCGCATCTCTTCAATAAGCCATGCGATACCAATTCTCATTTTTTCTTTCCAACCGCCCGCACCCTTGGGAGGTATGCAGCGGACTCTGCTCTCCTGGATTCTTCCTTTGATTTCTTTATAATTTACAGTCTTGGTGGGAAACACCCAGTCGAGATTCAAATTGTTTCCTGCGATATAGTCCACAATTTCTCTTCGTTCGTGACTTTTCAAAGAAGATACTCTCTCATCATGAACATGAATGTGGTAACCTCTGCCACCTGAAAAGACAATTTTTAAGTGTGAAACGTCAAAGCCCAGATCCCCGAGCAAAAAGTCATCTACGAGACGCAAAACTTCAATTTTGATCCTCGCTAACATTTCATCGTAGCTCATTTGATCTGCACCAGGGATGTGGTCTGCGTCCAGATCAAAAATTAGATCTGCACCAATCCACTTTTTTTCTTCCATAGTGGCTGCGCCTGGAAAATGGTAATAGGCGGTTGAATAGTATGAATGAGAAGGTACTTGGGATTGTAAAAAACTATAGAGTGCGTCATCTGACGTAAAGGCAATGTGACGTTGAACAAAGCTTCTATCAAAGAACATGAAGCCGAATTCTCGGTTTTTGAACATTTGTGGAAGATAGGGGTGATTATGAGCGTAGTATCTTCTGAATCGCTCCATCATGAATTCTTTGTCAGAGACCATCGTAGACCATATGCATTGCAGATAAATTAGGCTATCCTTTTAGTGATCAGGCAGTAACCTTACGTTTGTTAGTGCCGTATCTGCCCCTTTTCAAGATGAAGATACATAAGGCAATCGGTACCATTAACCAGATGCTGGTCACAATTGAAAGTAATCCTGCAGTTGCCGAAACGGCTGAGGTAAGTCCAGCTGCACGGAAGAATTCAGAGACTACCATCATGTTGCCTCCTCCGGCAGGGAAGATCAATTGGGCAGTAAAGCTGATTATGGATGAGAGGACAATTACGGAAAGGAAGATATTAGCACCTATTGCTTCAAAAATTATGGCCATTCTAGTAAATTCCATACACCATACAAGGATGGTAAGGACTGCTGAAATGATCATGTGTTTTTTGTTTTTTTTCCAGGATAAAGCACGGCCTTCATTGAAGGAAGATACTGTTCTGTTTATCCACTTTGCAAATCTTTCTTTATCCTTTTCATTTTTAAGCGCCTTGGAAACCCAGAGACCAAAGTCACCTAATTTAACAGCAATAGCTGGGTGAGAGAGAATAGCCACTACCAGCAAATTACCTACAACGATGATGATCATCAGGATTGCCAGCGTGTCCCAGGTTCCGCTGTATATTCCAAAAATATACACCGTTGCGAAGGAGGTGATCAGTGCGGCAGTGGTAAAGAGTATGTCCATGACCCGTTCATAAACAAGCGTAGAAAGAGCAGCACCGATCGTTACTCCATCTTCCTCCTCACTTACTCCTGCTGCTCTGACCGCATCACCCAGCACTCTTCCAGGAGTACAATCATTGAGAGCTTGTCCAACAGCATAGTGAGGAAGACAAGCCCGGAAAGGAAGTTTTTGACCTGCTCCCCGTAAAAGAACATACCATCTTACAGTTCTGACAAACACTGTAGAGAGGTATATTAAAGCAGCAATGACAATCATCAGCAGATTGGCATTTTTTATCTCTTCAGAAACCTCATCTACATCAGCAGAGACAAGCAGCGCAAGGATCAAAATCAGAGATAGGACTGCCGTGAAAATGTAGCCTATCAGTTTTTTTCTGCTGCTCGCCATGTAATCCTTAACTCAAAGGATATTTAATTATTTTCTCATCTGTTTTTATGTTGTCATTTAGTATCCAAGGTTATGACAGTCTGGATGTTTAGGTTATAGGCTGGCACATAATTTTTCCATGCTTAATGCTTAAATATTCAGACATCGTAGGTTAGTTTTGTAGGTGAATTAATAAATGGGAGCTTCTGCTACCTTTAGGACTTTACTCTTGTTCATTGTAATGTCCTTGATATTCGCAGCCATCGGCTGGCTGCTGGGAGAATTTGCCATGGGCGGGAATTGGATGCTCGGTGTATCCATCTTCCTGGGAATAGCGATAGTTATGAACGTTGCTTCTTACTTTTTTTCAGACAAGATTGTACTTGCTACCTATCGTGCAAAAATTGTCACAGAAGAAGAAGCTCCGCGCTTACACCGCATAGTCCGTAATCTTTCACAACTTTCCGGATTACCTATGCCTAAGATCGCTATTGTGCCCTCAAATACCCCGAATGCATTTGCTACTGGACGTAATAAGAAACATGCGGTCGTTGCTGCAACACAGGGCATTTTGAACTACTTGAATGATGATGAATTAACCGGCGTTTTGGCTCATGAAATGGCCCACGTAAAAGATCGTGATATCATGGTCATGTCGGTAGCTTCAACCTTAGCAGGAGCCATTTCTTTTGCATCTAGGACCTTCTATTGGGGTGCCCTCTTTGGTGGCGGCAACAGCAGAGATGGAGGAAACATGATTATCATTTTAATCGTAGCCATCACTGCTCCGATTGCAGCATTACTGCTCCAACTTGCAGTCTCAAGAAGCAGAGAATACAAAGCAGACTATGAAGGCGCAATGATGATCGGCCGTCCAATGGCACTGGCTAACGCTCTGCGGAAACTAGAAGCAGGCAACAAAGCAAAACCAATGGACTTTGGCAATCCTTCATCCTCATCTCTGTTTATTGTAAATCCCTTTGCAGGAAAAGGACTGGCATCTTTATTCTCAACTCATCCACCCATGGACGAGCGGATTAGAAGATTAGAAGACATGTCTGTAGGAATGCGCTATTAAAAAATATCAAAAATCCTCACTTGATAGTGAGGATCTAATTTTTTATTGAACTTGTTCCCATTTTTCTAATTCTTGTACTTTAGAAAGAGTTCCGCCACGTTGAATTTCTTCACGAATGCGATTTTCTCTTTCAGCGACGTCAACTGAGCGATTGGCGATCTCTATTGCTTTTTCTTGAGGAACAACGATGACTCCGTTTTCATCACCAATTATCCAATCACCAGTTTTGATGATTTGTCCGCCACATTTGATTTCATGACCAATGCCGCCATAGCCTTTTGGTTCACCAGCATTAGGAACTACATAGCGAGAGAAAGCAGCGAAATCCATCGTGTAGATTTCATCAAGATCTCTGATTGCTCCATCGATGACTACTCCTTTGACACCTTTGGTAATGCAGCTCCAGGCAGCTAATGCACCGAATACAGCAACATTGCCACTACCGGCATCCACAACCAGAATGTCGCCTTCTTGTGCTCGATCAATAGCTTCCACCGGTTTTGCCCAATCGCCATTGGCGGTCTGAACTGTTAAAGCCCGCCCGATCATTTTGGTGCCATGCTTACTCCTCATAGCGATGCCAGCTAACACACCTTCTTTGTGCTGGGCATCAGCAATGTTAGCAGTTGATGCAACGGAGAAAGCTTCGTAAAGTTCATCTTCTTTGTATTTTCTTGAAACATTGGATTCAATGCCTTGACGAGTTGCCATGGCCGTCTTCATGTCCTTGGTTGCACTACAGACATTCTTAGCTTTGATAAGACTGCCACCAGCAATAATGATGGAAGCTCCAGCATCCAAGAGAGCTGGGGCAGTGAGCTGCGTGATACCGCCGGCAACTGCAATCGGCAGAGATGTGTTGGCTACGATCTTTTTCAGAGTCTCGATAGGAGAACTCTCACCTTTCATTTGTTGATCAATACCCACGTGCAGACAGATGTATGACGCTCCGAGTTTCTCTGCTTCTTTAGCGCGTGCAACCCGGTCTTTGACGCCGATCAAATCGACCATGATTTTAGAGCCATATTGTCTTGCTGAAAGAACAGCTTCCTCAATGGTACTGTCATCAGCAAGCCCCAAAACAGAAACGATGTCAGCACCTGCTTTAGCTGCAATTTCTACTTCGGCAGATCCTACATCCATGGTCTTCATATCAGCAATAAGCGTATGGCCAGGAAATGCCTTTTTTAATTCTCTAATCACATCTGATCCTTCGGACTTAATCAAAGGTGTACCTGCTTCAATCCAATCTGCACCACCTTCTATTGCTTCCGTAGCAATTTCAAGTGCCCTTTTCTTATGCATAAGATCCAGAGCTACTTGCAGGACGGGTTCCATAGCGAATCATATGCATTTTGGCTATTAGGTACTTTTTATGCATCCTGGCGATAGAAACTTTTTAAAGAGAACGCTGATGAGGTCATATGGGTATTAGCCTTGAAGAAAAGTTGGCGTTGGTCTCAAAGGCTTTGGGAGATCAAAAGTATACCACACTGGAATTAGAAGCAGTGATGGCTGATCAAGGTACCCAGTGTCCTGATGATCTAGCTAGGACTTTAAATGTTTTAAAAAGAAAAGGAATGATCTGCGGAGAAGTTTCGATAGAACGTGGTGGCTGGATTTGGTGGATTGATCAACATCAGCAAGAGTAAAAGATCCCCTCGGCTCGCCCATCACTCATCACGGATCAGTGCGGAAAATTCGTCATCGGGGATAGTAAGATAATTGAACCAAATGATAAAACTTTCACAAAAAGGGGTTTAATTTGCGGCCGTGTTTTCACGGCCGCCTAGCGTTTGTCGGATGGTGATTGTACAGAAAAGCCTTATTCTCTTTTGATAATCATTGAAACTGCATTACCGCCGCCAAGGCACAAGGTAACCAGCCCTGTATCTTTTTGACACTTATGCAATGCATGAATCAATGAAACTAGCACTCTAGCACCAGAACAACCGATGGGATGTCCGATAGCTACTGCGCCTCCATTGATGTTGAACTTTTCATCTGGAACTTCAAGAGTTTTCTTAACTGCCACAGAAGCAGTTGCAAAGGCTTCGTTGTGCTCGAAAAGGTCGATGTCGTCAATAGACATGCTATTTCTTTTAAGCAATGTTTGAGTGGTAGAAATTGGAGCTTCCATGATCCACTCAGGCTTAGTTCCACCAGTATTGTAATCCAATATAGAGGCCATAATATTAAGACCCTTCTCTTCTGCATACTTTCTGGAGGTTACTACGACCGCTGCTGCCCCGTCACTTATCTGGGAAGCATTTCCTGCGGTAACAATGCCGTCTTTTTTGAAGGCTGGTTTGAGTTTAGAAAGTGCCTCCATAGAGATGTCTGGCCTTATTCCTTCATCTGTTTTAAACTCAAATTCGCCTTTTTTATTCTTGATTACTACTGGAACAATCTCCTGCGAGAAAGAACCATTTTGAGTGGCTGCATTTGCTTTGATATGGCTTTGATATGAAAGCTCATCAGCTTGCTCACGGGTGACGTTAAAACGTTCTGCTACAATTTCTGCAGTTATACCCATATGAGCATCTGTCGAAGCGTCCCATAAACCATCATGAACAAGATGATCTATAATTTTAGAGTCGCCCAACCGATAACCGAATCTGCCTTCAGTAAGCAGATACGGAGCGGAGCTCATACTTTCCATTCCCCCGGCGACGATTGCTTCGTGCTCGCCTACTCGGATGGAATTTGCTGCCAGCATAATTGATTTGAGACCTGATCCACAGATTTTATTGACGTTTAACGAACCGATTTCAACAGGTAAGCCAGCAGTCAATGCAGCCTGTCGAGCAGCATTCTGACCTGTTCCTGCCGATAAGACGATACCCATAATGCATTCTTGGATATCAGTCGGTTCTAATGAGGCTCTTTTTACAGCTTCGCTGATTACTGTTGCTCCTAACTGGGGAGCGGAGATGCCCTTTAAAGCCCCTCCCAATTTGCCTACCGCCGTTCGAGTCGCACTGACAATTACTGCTTCATTCATTAGATCCCTTTGAGACGTTGAGGATTGTCATCCCTTGTAACACGCCACGCAATATTATCTTAAATAACTGTCGGTGACTTATCTCGTCAATAAACGATGATCGAGTCTTTTAAAATTAACTTTATGCAAAAGAACGAAGAATTCTTGGGTATGAAAATAGCATCCAGTATTGATATTTATTCAAGATTGCATCTTTTTAAAGGTTTGGAAAGATGTCTTCTTGAACAAACAGGCGGCTCATACCAACCTACAGAGATTGTTCTAGCTTCTTCCTCCATTACTACGTCATTTGACTTAGTACCGCATTTTTTGCAACGGTAACCCTGACCTGCCCCGATTGACCTCATCGATCGGCCACATTTGGCACATCGGGGATTAGCCGTTTTAATCAGCGATTTGGCCAAAGAAATTACCTGCAGCTTTTCGATGTTGAGGGTTCGGGGAGTTTCGCGGAGCTCACCAAAAATTTTTACTCGGTCGCCTGGCCTCAGGGCTCTGATCACTTTACGAAAATCTTTAGAAGGTTCATAAGCCGCACATTCTAGCTTTTCACCAACATCCACTACAATGATCACATGTCCGCCTTGAACGGTACTAGGAAAAGAAGCGATGGTCCCCTCGAGGGCATAAGAAGAATTTGGTTGAAGGACGGAAGAATCATAGATTACATGATCATCAGTACCTTGATTGCTCTGATAGATTAACCAACGATCGACATTTTCAGAGTGAATGTGCTCTCGAACTTTTAAGAGATCTTCATAAGAATCACCGCGGACACCATAGAGAATTGGACAGGAAGTATTGGGGACAATGGCCGGTTTCGCCAAAACTTCGTCAAAATTATTGAATGTTGAAGGAAAAAGCGTGTCTAATTGTCTAACATCCTCTGCATCGACGTATCTTTGCGTTCCCCACTTTACACGCTCCCGGTAGGCAAGAATTTCATAAGTATAATCATCAGGAACCCAGGAGATGGAGGCTGCGGCCCCGATGATCCCCCGCCCTTTGTTTATTTGAAAAAGTCGGTGGTCCATATTCAGATACGAAATTACCTCCTCTTTGGAGATTATTCTGTGGACGGCCTTTTCATATAAGGACGGATGCGGGGTTTCTTTACAGACCACTAGACCGGGATCGGCATGGTCGGTCTGTGACCACTCTTTTACCAGCTCCACAGAACGATGGAAGACCTCATCCATCTCTGGCTCTTCTTCCAGAGTTTCATAACAAAAAATCTCACGGTTGGCAATGTTGCCGATGTATTGGCGTTTACCAGATCCTTTTCCTACACGAATACAAAGTGCACCATTCCCTCTTGTTTTCCAAGGAACTGCTGGGTTTAAACGTACTAGTCTGGGAAACCCAATCAGATCCAAATCATCGAGGGCACGGATCAATTCTGTTGCAAGAAAAGTCGTGCACATCCATGTAGAGGAATCTGTATCGTCTACAGCCACATACATACATGGCGGATGTTCAAATGAGTATGAATGTATTGCGCTAAGAGATGTTCAAAAATACCTGCAGAGTATTGCATGAGCCATGGACTACAATCGTGAGATTGTCATTACTGAATGCCCGGAAGTCTATCCTCCTGCGGAAGACACTTTCCTCTTGTTAGATGCCCTTGAAGATTGTACAAATCTCAAAGTGCTGGAGATGGGCTGCGGAACAGGATTAATTAGCTGTCATCTTGCCTACAATGGAGCACATCTCACGGCAGTAGATATAAATCCCCAGGCGGTGAAATGCACAAAAAATAATCTAAAGAATAATCAATTAGACGGGCAGGTAATAAACAGCGATTTATTTCAACAGATAGACGGCTGTTTTGATTTATTGATCTTTAATCCGCCTTACTTATCCGCCGAAGAAGAAGGACTGGGCATGATTGAAAAAGCCTGGGCTGGCGGCCCTACCGGCACCGAAGTACTTGCCAAGTTTATGGAGCAGGGCCGAGAGCATTTATCTTCTCAAGGAAAAATAATTGTCTTGCTTTCCTCAGAAATGGATCACGAGTCTTTAGAAAAGACACTTGCAAAGTTTACACGCCACAAATTAAAAACACGAAGATGCTTTTTTGAAGAACTCTGGGTAGAAGAATTACGACCTTAAGCAGAAAGGAGGGAAATGCTCCCGCCAATCGAAGTTAAAACAGAACCAATTAAGAATCCCCCTCCAGCAAAAAACATAGTAATCACTGCCACTGAAAGAAGCAGCACCGATTGCGATAATTTATAAGTTTTATAAATTAAAAAACTAAGACAAATTGCGATTAAGCCCATCAGGATTACAAACAATCCATAAAAAATCGTATAATCTGAAGCGGCGTCTGAAAGCAGAGGGACTAATGTCATAAGTAGTCCTTGCAAAAGAATGATGATCCCGCCGCCTAAGGCCATCGCGGCAGGAAAGATGTTCTTTTCTCCATCCACACCTTATTGAAGATAGAGTAATGGAGAAAAGTATTGGGTGCTGATTAAACGGTCATCCCAAAAATTTCTCAATTTCTTGCTTAAGAAGTTCGCTTGCTTGTTTACCGTCAATCTTACCTCTCATCTCCGCCATAAGGGGACCCATTAAAGGACCGACCGCTGCCAAACCTTTAGCTTTTACAAAATCAGCACGTTCGGAAACGATCTTCGCCACAATTTTTGCAGCGTCGTCAACCGTTATCAGAGATTTACCTGCTTCATCGATTGCGGACTCAACGGTATTCCCAGCAATAATCGATTTTAAGATCTCCGGAATGGCATCTTTGGCGAATTTGTTGTTGCTTAAACATTCAAAAATCGTGCAGAAGATTTCATCGGTTATGCAAGAGACATCATTTCCATCCCGCTCAAGTTCAGGCAGTGTGGAAAGCAAGGTCCTTGCCGCTACAGAAGATAATTCCAAAGTAGAGGAAACTTTCTCAAAGACCTCGTCTTTACCTTCCCTGACTAACTGAGTTGATTGCTGAATGTGGATCGAATATTGTGTAGCAATACGTTCTGCTTTCTCTACAGGCAGTTCAGGAAGATTTGCAAGAATCTTTGCCATTTTGTCATGACCGATCTCAATTGGCGGTACATCAGTTTCCGGATACATTCTGGCCGCTCCAGGCAGAGGTCGAGAATAAACACTGGTTCCATCTGGTTTGGGATCCCTCGTCTCTTCTGGTACACCTTCCAGAGCCATGTTGGCACGTTTCACCGCAGCAACTATCGCTGCTGAGGCTTTTTTCTCCTCATCGGCACACAGTGCAAAGGCGTCTTCAGGAGATAGTTGGAGTTTTGCTCTTACAAGATCGACATACTCCTGAGTTATACCATAATTAGGAAGTTCATCGGAGTGGAAAATTCCGGCTACCCCTTTTGTTTTAGCATAACCGGCCATTTCCGCACCCAGTCTGAGTGAAGAATCAGGAGATTTCATAACTCCCGAAAATCCCGGAAGAGCTACGGCAAAAACCTTACCTTTCTTCTTGAGTGCTCCAGCAATTATCTTAGATCCACAGTCCTTAAACTCTGCGGTTAAATCAAGATATGATTCGGAAGCCGGTTTTGTCTTCCGCTCATGTAATATATCTTTAATTTTTAATAAGGATTTTTGTCTATCGGCTTCGTTTTGGACGTAGAGCGGAAGCATCCGCAGTTCTTGAACACCTTTAATCTCAACCCTCGCACCTCCCGGAATTGAGATGTTGAGATCTTCCCGAATTGTACCAATTCCACGTTTAACTTTACGAGTGGCACGCATTATCGAACCCAAGGCAAAAGCAACCTCTTTTACTTCTTCAGCCGAGTGCATGTCTGGGCCAGTGGCGATTTCAATTAGGGGTATACCAAGACGATCTAATCTGTAAGTAATCTCACCATCTTTAGTCTCAACTTTTCTTGCGGCATCTTCTTCTAAACAGAAAGTAGGTATTGATATTTTTTTACCATTTAAGTCTAAATATCCATCCATGGCAATCATGGCAGTACGCTGGAATCCAGAAGTATTGCTGCCATCAACCACTATTTTACGCATAAAGTGAACTTCATCAACCGGTTGAGCGTTAAGTAATGCGGCAACGGTAAGTACGATGTCAAGCGCATCCTTATTAGCGCCATGCGGCGGTTCTTCATCAGCATCGACTAAACAGGATGCTCCTTCTGGTGCTTGATAGATAAAACGTAGTTTCTTCTCCGCCTGCATCAAAGCTGCGCGGTCGATCTCACCCAATTCTGATTGAACTGGACGAAGTCTGCGGAAGAAAGATTTTCCTTCAATGTCAACAAGCGCAGTGGGGCAATCACAGAATAATTTTTTTGTGTCTAACTGTTGATGAATTTCAATACCACAAACAATTTCATCACTCATTGATTTCCCTCCTGCTTGAGATTTCACCACGAAGATTAGTTTTCATTAATTCAGAAACTTTTTCCTGGTCCTGTGTCTGAGCAAGAACCCACATTAGTTTGACATACGCGGTTTCGGGCAGCATATCTTCACCAGGAATTACTCCTGCCGAAATCAGATCTCTACCGGAGTCATACACATTCAGATTAGTGCGACCATTTAGGCACTGCGAGGTCATAACGACGAAGGTACCTCCATCGATTGCTGAACGGATTTCTTTTGCGAAGTCTGATGAAACATGTCCTAAACCGGTTCCCGCAATTACCACTCCTGCAGATTCATGAAGAACATTTTTGAACAGTGAAGGGCTCATTCCCGGAAAATACTGGAGAAGTGAAACGTTTGTCTCCATTTCTGTTTTAGCAACTGCTTTCGCCTGTGTCTTTTTATGATAGGGTGCATGGAATTCAATACTGCCTTCAAAATCAACAGTGGCGACGACGGGTGCGTTTATGCTCTTAAATGCGTCTCGGCGTGAAGTATGCATTTTTCGAACTTTAGTTCCCCTGTGGACAGCCGCAGAAGCATCTGACGATGATGAGTGCATGAGAGCAAAGACTTCTGCTGCATCAGTGTCGACGGCGAAGCGGGCAGCAGAGACAAGATTAGTGTATGCGTCTGAAGAAGGCCGATCAGAAGATCTTTGCGCTCCCACCAACAATACTGGCTTGGGTGTGTCGCCGAGCATAAATGACAATGCTGCGGAAGTATAACCTAGTGTGTCAGTACCATGAGGTACGATACACCCTTCCACTCCTTCGTTAATTCTATCAACTACTGCTTCTGCAATCATTTGCCAGTTTTCTACCTTCATATTCTCAGAGAAGATGGAGAAAAGAACCTCAGCACGGGCATCACAAATGTCTTTTATTTCAGGAACAGCGGCAACTAAATCGCCTGCAGATAAAGCAGGATGAACAGCGCCGGTACGATAGTCAACGTAACTAGCAATTGTTCCACCAGTTCCTAGAACTGAAACCACTTTTCCCTGAGATTTTTGCTCTGGCCGTGGTTTCTTTTCTTTAACAAGACCTTTAGATATCAGTTTAACAACAGAGGTTTCGGTGACCTTGATGCCAATATTATAACCATTGATTAACTTGAGGATGATAATATCTTCAAGGCTGAATTCATGATGAGGCATCAGCGTACCAATGTATTCACGCTCACCATTTTTAATAGATAATTTATCGCCTTCGTTGGCATCTAATCTCTTAAGCAGTTCGGAAATGAAAGATGAGTAACTCATTAGACCGTCACGCCATTGACCTCATCCTTTTTGAACTTCCCCCTTCCGTGGGCTATATTTTTTTACTTAGTTTCCATTGGGGGCTTAGGTTTCACCATGAAAGCATTAGTCGTAGGTGGTGGCGGGCGAGAGAATGCTATCGCTGCAGCTCTGCATAGGAGTGGGACAGAAGTCTATTCGATCATGAAGAATAACAACCCTGGCATAGCCAAGCTGTCAGTGGAAACAGAACTCATGCCCGAAACGGATACCGAGCGTGTCGCGCAATTCGCTACCAGCCACGGCATAGACCTGGCAGTGATCGGGCCTGAGGCCCCCCTCGAAGCAGGGCTGGTCGACGTCTTGGAAGATGAGGGAATCGGCTGTGTAGGGCCAACTAAGGCTGCTGCCCGCCTTGAGACCTCGAAATCTTTTGCGAGGACGATCATGCGCAGGCATAAAGTACCAGGCAACCTCGATTTCGCAGCATTCAACGAGTTCAGCCGCGCTAAGGCTTACATAAAAGACTCTAACAAAGACCTAGTTATCAAGCCCATCGGCCTTACTGGTGGGAAGGGCGTCAAGGTCATGGGCGAACATCTCAAGACCAAGAAAGAGGCCCTGGCATACATAGAGGAAATTTTTAGCAAAAATATCGGCGGCGCCGGTGTGATCTTAGAAGAGAAGGCAATCGGTGAGGAGTTTACCCTGCAGGCTTTCTGCGACGGGCGCAGCGTGGTGCCGATGCCTTTGGTGCAAGATCACAAGCGTGCCTACGACGGAGATGTGGGACCTAACACCGGCGGTATGGGCTCATACACCCTTGAAGACCACCGGATGCCGTTCGTGAGGAACGAGGATTACGAAGCTGCGCTAGATATTGTCAAGAAAACGGTTGCTGCTATGAGAGCAGAGGGTTGTCCTTACAAAGGAATCCTCTATGGGCAGTTCATGCTGACTGCTGATGGTCCCCGTGTGATTGAATTCAATGCTCGTTTTGGCGACCCGGAAGCGATGAATGTGCTTTCGGTCCTTTCCTCATCGTTCACCGACATCTGCTCCGGCATTGCCTCAGGAAGACTAAACGCCGAGCGTGTCTCTTTCGCCAACAAAGCCACAGTCTGCAAATATGTGGTTCCAGAGGGTTACGGTACCGAGCCTAAGGCTGGCCTTGAGATCAGCATTGATGAAGAAGCCATTGCCCGCGAAGGCGCAATGGTCTACTATGCAATGGTCGACAAGAAAGGCGACAAGATCTTCACCACCACTTCCCGTGCAGCAGGCGTCGTCGGCATCGCTGATACTCTTGAAGAAGCGGAAGAAAACTGTGAACACGCCCTCAAGCATGTGCAAGGCAGCGCCCTCTTTGTCCGTCACGACATTGGAAAGGCTGAGCTTGTGCAGAAGCGTATCGACCACATGCAGCAAATCCGAGGGTAATATTATACAAATGCATTAATACCCTCGTGGCTCTATTATAGGCCCATATGAAAAACTTGGAAGACGTAGCGAATACAATCGAGTCGAGATTGGAAGAAAAATACCAAGTTAGAGAAATTGCAATCAAATCTGCAAGAGTGATCACTCGTCTTTCAGGAAGTATCGTGCATGCCATCCATAGCGGTGGCGAAACTTCATTAATGATGCATGAGGCGATTGACGAAACTCATCGTCTCCGCTCGCTTCTTGATGCATATCCCGAGCTCTGGCATTCCGGCCTTGTAGAAGGCGCTTTGCAAGAGCTGGCCGAAGCTACAATTTTAATTGCCTTGCTTAATGATGAAGACATTCCCGATCCCGATCATATGGGAATACCGGTTAATGCCTATCTTTTAGGATTGGCTGACACAGTCGGCGAACTGCGACGTTTCGCTCTCGAAAAATTAAGAGAAGGAAAGCCAGAAGAGTCCGCTAAATATCTGGATATCATGGAAGAGATCTTCCAAATGATTATGATGTTTGATTATCCAGATGCCTTAATTTCCATAAGACGTAAACAAGACATTGCTCGTTCATTGCTAGAAAAAACAAGAGGAGATGTTGCCGTCGCCCTTAATTCTGCACGGCTGCAGAACAAGCTCGACAGCTTATCTCAAAAAATGGATCAGAAATAATTATTCATCCATGACTCAATTTCATTTTCAGGCATCAAGCCTACGCTCTGAGTTACAAATTCACCGTCTTTGAATAGTAACAAAGTAGGGATTGCAGAAATTCCGTATTTTGCTGAGATCACGGGATTTTCATCAACGTTGACTTTAGCAAAGGTCACGTTTCCTGCATGTTTGACGGCGAGTTTGTCAATAATTGGCCCCATCATCCGGCAAGGTCCACACCAAGGTGCCCAGCAATCAATGACTAATTTAGAATTATTCTTGGCAACTTCTTCAAAGTTATCTTGTGAAATTTCAATTGCATTTTCAGACATTGGTTTAGAATAAAGATCAAACAGTATATACCATTAGTCCCTGAGTCCAGGAAAAATAAAAGGAAAAAGGAAAAGGTTTGAGTTTACCTTTTGTGTTTTTTCTTCTTGCCACGGTTGAAATACGTGTAGAGGAAGAAGATGACCATCAAGACTACAATGATCGAAAGGACAATGGAGATAATTCCCCAGCCGCCATCACCAGTGTAGAAAGTTCCGCTGGCAGATAGTTTACCAGCTTCACCAAAGCTCACTAGACCATCTAAACTGTCATCTAAGACAATCTCGTAGTTATGTTGTCCACCACCAAGGGCACCTGCGTTTACATCAAAGGTCAGAGTAGTTGCTTCCTCAGACGCTTTGATGTCAAAGGTGTTAGTACGGTAGACTTTGCCATCAATATAGAGCGCAACAGGAACGCCTTCAAGACTCATACCACCAGTGTTCTTAACATCGACAGAGATTTTGTAGACGTTGATGACGTTCATGGTGTAAGTTCTTGTCAATTTTCCGCCTTCAATATCTGAAGACTCTATAGTGACGGTAATGTTAACTTTCCCAAGGGTTTTAGGCGCGGTAAACTTGAAAGAGAAAGTTCCATCAGTAGTACTACCAGTATAGCTGGACGAGCTTCCATTGATTTTGGCACTGCTGTTGTCTGCTTTAACTGAGTATGTGTACTTATCAAGATTTTCCACATTCACTTTTATGGTTTCGTTGCCCTCGGGAGCTACGAAGTTCATGCCTTCGAATGTTACTTTGTAGTCTTTGTCTTCAGCACCGAGTGTAGCAGCATTTGCTACAGGAAGTGCGATCAGGCAAAAAGCTAGCAGCAGTGCGAACACTGCTGCGGATGCGATTACCTCTTTCTTCTGCGTCCAAACACCCCCTTGTTTACATTAGAGATTACAATGGCCACCAGAAGCAGTACTATCAGCGCAATAACGACCCACATTGAATTTGGCATAGCGGGTGCGGAGACAGAAGCGCCTGATCCCTCAGTTGTTGGTTTTCCATCAACAGCGAGGTCTGCAGTAGACATTCTTGCTGATTCGTTGGTAACCTTGCTACTATCGCTTTCAGATGTGACTCTTACGTTTACAGACACATCATTCCTTGCATTTTCTCCACGCTCAAGTGTGACGACGACAGTCTTGACTTTACCAGCCTCAAGATCTGAGACCTTTTCAGAGTCAAGTTTTACAGTCCAGCCGGCGCTTTCGATTTCGCTCTTGTTTAAGAGTTCAACCTTGTAGCTGTCGGTGGTGTTACCAGTGTTTTCCACTTTAACGTTGAACTTTACAGTAGAGCCGTTGGTGGTTACTTGTTCAATTGTCACTCCGGGTGCTTTGTAGCTGGGGTTAACAATTAAATCAAGCTCTGTGCTGGATTCGCCAGCACCGACCTTACCGAGAGACTTCACATTGAACATAACGGGATCATGATCAACGAGTGCGTTCTCAGGAGTTTTGATCGTTACCTTAACGGTGGTGCTGGTACCGGGTGCAAGTGTAACTGTTTCCCGGTCAATGGAGATTTCCCACTTTTCTCCAGCAGTGGTGGTAAGCTGGTATGTGTCTTCCACATTACCTGTGTTGGTGATGGTTACATCGAAAGTTACGGTACCTCCAGGGTTTACAGTCTTTGAAGTACCGACATCTACTTTGTAACTTCCATACTTCTGCAGCTGCAGATTAACATTCACGCTGCTACCGGAATCTTTGCCGACTACAAAGCCTGCATATCCAGAGTAGACATTAGTGATGTTTCCGCTTGAATTCTGAACTACAGCCTCAACCATGTATTCACCATTAGGCAGAACGACATTGGTTGTTCCAGAAGCGTTGTTGATTCTGTATTTAGCGTTGTCTGAAACGGTGACTGTTGCTCCGCCTGGTGCACCGTTGAGATGAATGGCTACAGATTTACCAGGTTCTAAGGTGACGTTGAAGTTGTTATCTCCGTCAGCTGAAACCTCAAAGGTTCCCATGTAGACATTGTTGCCATTTAGGGCATACAGACTGTAAAGTCCAGGAGCAAGATCTACAGAGTATTTTCCATCACTGAACTGCACATTGTAATTGTCCCTTTCCGCAGCGGTGCTGGAAAGAGCGATGATCTGGTAGTTTGTCCAATTCATGTTGGTAGTACCAGACACATGTGCGAGATAGTCAGATGTGGTCAGATTGATATCTAAGGAAACTTTTGATCCAGCTACAGTAAAGCTTTGATCTGCCGAATACTGGACATATTTTCCAGATTGGCTGTCTAAGGCATGGTAAGCCAGACTGATGTTGTAATTGCCTCTCGGCAGGTAAACTGTGTTCAGAGTACCTTTCTCAATTTCAGCTTTAATTGCATGTCCTGAACCGTCAGTGATTGTTGCAGTAACTGTCTCACTGCTGCCTTTCAACGATCCAGTAACTTCAGTAGCTTCGGAAAGCGATACTGTCTGCTTACCAGATGATGAGACATTGATGGAAGTTATGGCGGCATAGTGTTTGTTGTCGTCACCAGTTACGGAGGCATAGACAACATACTGTCCAGGTGTCAAGTATACTGAAGAGCTTAGAGATGAACCTGTGCTTACAGATTTGTCCTCATTGCCAAAGAACTTGATTGATCCGGATTTGATCTTTTCTACACCAGATAATTCCACGGTTGTGTTGTAGACAGTTGGTACATCAATGTCATACACGACATAAGCACCGGCACTGACTTCCAGTGAAGCTGAGAAGTAGTACTTGGACTGATCTTTGGAGATTTCCCGCTCAACAGTTACAGTGTATTTACCAGGTGCCAGTTCGACAGAGTAGGTTCCATTTTCTTGGACCTTTACAGTTTCTGAACTGCCAGAGGAGGGTTTGAAGTTAATTGAAGTATCGGCTGGTGCACCTGTGACTTTACCAGACACAAGTACTTTCTCAGCAGAGAGTGAGATGGACATTGAACCGTCACCGGCTTTGATGTTCTTCTCATAAGTAGTGTAGCCGTACTGTTGCACTTTAACCTTGTAATCTCCAGATGGCATTGGTAGACTGAACTTGCCTTCACCATCGGTGGTGGTAAAGATCGTCTTACCATCTTTGGTTACACTGACTGTTGCACCAGGAACAGCAGTGTTGCCAGATTTAACGGTTCCACTGATGTTCATGCCGTCGGTGAGTTTGATGTTATCAGATATTCCACCCCAATAGCTCTTGCCATTAGCAGCGGCATAGACAGTGTATTTGCCGTTAGGCAGGACGATACTGTATTTGCCATCCTCATCAGCAGTTGTTGCGTGATAAGCGCCATTGGAATTCATGAAGATCAGTGTTGCATCTTCCTGAGCGTTACCGTTGTAGTTGACTACACCTTCGTACTTGACTGCATCTCCCAGAGTAATATCATATTTACCTGAGAAGTCCTTAGTTGAAAGTTTACCCATGTAGGCTTTGTCTCCGGAGTAGGCGTAAACACTGAATTCCATGTCTTTCGGCAGGGTTGCAGTGTATGAACCTGTTGTTTCAATCATAGAGGAATAGGTTCCATCCTTTGATTCAATCCAGAGAGTCTTGTTTGTCTCGCCGCCAGAGATGTTACCAGAAACCGTGACGTATTCACGGACAGTTAATTCTAAACCAGTCACCGGCTGTGAATTCACTTCGACAACCTGTGTTCCAACATCCATTCCTGGAGCGATTAATTTGTAAGTACCGTTTGGTACCTTTTCAAAGGTAAAGGCGCCTTTACTGTCAGTATTTGCGCTGTATATCTTACCAGTTGAAGTGTTGATTAAAGCTAAACTTACATTCTGGGCAGCTGCGTTGTTTTCGAGCTTGACGGTACCAGAGACAGTCAAAGCTTTTACAGCTATATCCAGATCAAAGTTAGATCCTAATTTCACCGAGAAGCTTGAGCTGTAGGTGTATTCATGACCATCGACTTTTGCGGAAAGCTTGTAGTCATCACCGGGGACCGCCACAAAGGCATAGTTTCCTTCTTCATCTGTTTCAAAGGTAGAAGTGTACTTAGTCTTTGAACTGTCAGATGGATCTGGCTGAGATAAAGTAACGTTGGTATTCGCAATAACTTCATCATTTCCATCAAAGCGTCCGTTGCCATCTAAGTCCCAGAACAGCTTGCCACTTACGGCAGCAGCGTATAATTGAGTATCACCGTTCTCTGAGAATTCTTCTTCCCACATGGCTTGTTTGTAAGTAACTCTGTATTCCATGCGGTCTAATTCTACAGAACCCAGACCGGTTTTGCTATCGATATCACCGATTGAGAATACGACGTCCACACCTTCCCAGTTATTTTCAGAATCACCGTATGGCAGATGGAGTGTGTATTCACCCTTTTCATCGGTTTCAACAGTTTGGTGAACGATACCGTTTTCATCAACAGCAGAAACGTGCACTCCTTCGAGTGGTACGCCATCATGCTGAGAAGTGACTGTTCCCTTGAGAACTGCACCATCATAATATTCTAAGATGACTGCTCCACCGGCATTTGGATAGCGGTTGAGATCAACTTTTCCAACCTCTCCGGTTTCGGGATCTTTCCATTCGCCAGCATCAATCTTCTCTTGAATATTCTTAGCTTCTTCCAGAGAGATTATTCTCCAGGAGCTATCATAGTTTTCACCTTCTTCATCATCGTAGGGGTTGTAATAAGCAGTCTGATAGACATACTTGAAGTGTGCTAAGCCCCAGCCAGGATTTCCAGTGTTACCAGAAGATCCCATGAATGATTTGTAAAGGATTGAGTTGTAGAAGGTGTCGGTGTAACTTAGACCATAAGACAGTACTGTATAACCAGCAGGAATGTCTTTGGCGTCCACCATCATCAGTTGTGAAGTGTTGGGGTTGTAAACGTAGGCAGTAATTGTGTAGAAGTCAGTTGGTGCTCCTGTGTAAGAGTCCAATACATAGTCAGACAGAGAAGCTGCTACGTAAAGCATACCCTGAGACTGATAGCCTAAGGGGAAGACGCTGGAATCAAACATAAAGTAGCCAAAGTCTACATCAACAGCCTTTTTGAGATCACTGTAGATCTTAATCAGATCGTCAGATGTTGCTAACTCATGAGAAGCAACAGCATATTTTGCATTGGTTGCAGACAGATCATTGGTACGGTGACCATATGTCTCAGGATCGTCAAGAACGGTCTTGATGTAGTTGGAGGGGTGCTCAAAGATATCTGTGAGTTTTTGAGTCAAATCTCCACCTAAGATATTCTTAACTTCTTCACTGAAACCATTGTGTTGTTCATAATCATATTCTAAAGCACGAATAGCTAAGAGGGCAATTCCTTCTTCCTCACTTTTAGCAGTCAGGAAAGCACTGGTAAACTCAGCATCTGAATACATTTCAGAAGAGAGAACTGGGTGTGAACCGTTCTGTACAACTTGTGGTCCATAACCATTCCAGACCATCACTGCTGGTTTATCACCGATATTAACTATCTGTATATCTTGTTGCGACAGCCACTCGAGAGCTTGTGCCAGATAGGAATCGGAGAGGGTTAAGTAATAGGAAAAGGCCCCTAAGTACCATAATCCCGTGACGTCATCATAAGACTCGATGCCACTGGGGTGCAGGAGATCAGGCATGCTGTTAAACACGCCTTCATCATAATCTGCCTTGTCAGAGTAAGGGATAGCAGCATCTACTGCGCCCCATGCGTTTGGAACAAGGAGAATGATAACAAAAACGACTCCTACTACATGCTTAAGATTGAAGACTTTTCTAAGATTGTGAAGAGGGTTTGACCAGAAACCAACAAGGTTTCGGGAGATGTTTTCGAAATGTAATTTATCAATTATGTAACCAAGCACCCATGCAGAAGCAATAGCAAACACAGGTGTGGCGAGATAAATGAATCCTGAAGATACGGTAGCAAGGTACATGCTGAGGAGTGTTGCAACGGTAGCAAACACCAATACAGAAGAGGTACTCTTACGGATTTTCAATACCGCCCAAGCAGCACCAATCAGCGCTAACCAGAAGGTAATTGCACCAAATGACAATACATACTTGGAGAAGGATTCATTCACTAGTGAGATGTTATTGAATAAGGAGTAGTCTACTCCGAATAATACGGAACTTAGCATTCCTGGCCATATGAACTTGATCGCAAGCAGACCAGCAACCAAGACGATTAGCATAACCGGTATGGAAAGAACCCAAGGCAGATCCTTGGAAACCATGGCGATTAAACCGATAACTATTGTTCCTAAGAACAACAGGAAAGCTGGTGTAAAGGTGCTCATGAAGTCAAGCTGATAATAAACAGGAGCGATAAACAGGAAAGTAACTCCCAGCATGATTACCATGGAGAGGAATTCTCCTGAGATGTCGAGATTTTTAAATCTGTTAATAAATGCCTGGACTAAGAAGTAGATCAGAATGATGGAGACTAAGTAAGTGTAACCAGTCCACATGAAAGCCACAGCGGCTAAACAAGTACCGGCTAAAACGGCAAAGATTATTGATCTTCGATCATTCAAATGTTCTTTAATTCCCGAGGTCCAGGAACCTACCACCTTTGAGCCCTTGGCACTTTGCAGCGAACGAATCATAAAGTAGAGAGCGAAGGTTGCAAAGAAGAGTGCCATACCGAAATAGTCAGCCTCAGAGAAGACAGTCTTGATTACGCTTCCAGCCATAATCGCATAGAAGAAAGCGGCGATTAATCCAGTCCTCCTGTTTACCAATGTTTTTCCGATAAGGAAAATTGGAATACAAGCTAATGCTCCCCAAATTGCAGAGGAAAAGAGCAGAGCATATGCTGAGGCTTCATTTACAGCCATGCCAGTGATAGCTGAAACGAATTGTCCCGTAATAGCCACAGACCAATCATACAATGGTGGTATTGGGTTATTCATCCCAAATGGATAATTGAAGGCCTCGTCCCAGAGAAGGTGAGAATGTTGGCTGTTAATATATTCAATAATGTGTTGATTAAGATAAGCGTCATAACCACCAGCAATCAAAAAGCCTCCATCCACCGATGTGGAATAGCCAAAGACGCTACGCACAAACAGTGCCAAAAAAATGATAGCGACTAAGATCAGAACTGTACTCCAGCGTCCACTCAACCAGCTTTTAAAGCTTTGTGAACTCGGAGGGCTGCCCCGATTAGGCTTTCTCAAATCCCATCTAGACCGCTCTGCCGGTCTACCTTCGTCTGATTCCATTTATAAGGTCTCCTAGGTAGAATCTTCCACTCATCCTTGGAGAGCTATTTATAATCTATGCTCTCGCTACCGATAGAAAAGTCAATGAGAGAGATAATCTCCCTCTCAAAATTAAAATCAGATAGCTTTGATTTCTTTGATTAATCCCTCTGCAACTTCTCGTGGATTGCTGCTGCCGTAGATAGAGCGTCCTACAATCACATAATCAGCACCATTGGCGATAGCTGCCGAAGCTGAGCCGCCCTGGGTACCCACACCTGGTGAAAGAATTAACAAGTTAGGCGCAACACTTTTGATTTGCTGAATACGTTCCGGTCTTGTTGCCGGGGCAATCAAACCACTGGCTTTACATTCCGCCGCCATTGCTGCGAACTTCTCAGCATAGTGGGCCGTAAACTCCTGACCACCTGGATGAGACATTTCTGTAACCACAAAGACGTCTTTACCCTGTGCCGCTTCAACGCATGCCTGCAATGAGTCTGTACCGGTAAAAGCATGGACGATGACCGCTGAGGCCCCTCTTTTGATGGCTTGTTCAATGATTAAACGGTCCGTGTTGGGGATGTCAGCAATTTTAAAATCACAGATGACTTCTGCTTTTTTAGAAAGAGTGGTAATTATTTCTGGACCAGCAGACATGATTAAGGGCCAGTTGATTTTTACAGCATCGATCAGATCTGCTACTTCGTCCAAAACATGTAAGGCCTTTGTTAAGTCAGTTTCATCGAGTGCTAAGATAAGATGAGAGTCCATGCGCATTTGATCAAAACATGATTGACCTCATGCTATATGACTGATGCGAAAGTCAAGTGGCTGTAGGCAAGATCAGAGAGAAACAGAGTATGATATATACATAATAAGCAGCTTCGGGAGCATGAAGATTGAGAAAATGGAAGCTAATTCCATACATTCTGGACATCTGCCAAAAGGTTGTGTTATGTGCCGCAAAGGTGCTAAATTAGTATTGCTGGTCTCCGGCAGGTGTGATTCGGGATGCTTCTATTGTCCTCTTTCCTCAAAGAAAAAAGGAAAAGACGTCATCTATGCCGATGAAAAACTAGTAGCTAGTGATGAAGATATCCTTGCCGAAGCAGAAGCAATTGATGCCGAAGGTACCGGCATCACAGGTGGAGATCCCGTTAAATCATTAGATAGAACCATTCATTACATTACGCTCTTAAAACAACATTTTGGAAAAAAGCATCACATTCATCTGTATACCTCTTCACTAGATACCGAAGCCTTTCAAAAGCTGGAAAGCGCAGGCCTTGATGAGCTTCGTATTCACCCTCCACTTGAACGATGGGGAGAACTCCCAGAATTGGAAAAATTTATAAAAAATACTAAAATGAATATTGGCTTTGAGATCCCTGCCATTCCTGGTAAAGAAGAAGAGATCATTAAATTAATTAAATTCGGAGAGCGGGCAGGTATTGATTTTATTAATCTAAACGAACTGGAATTTTCAGAAAGTAATTGGAACGAATTGGAAAAAATGGGATTTGTTCCCAAAGATGAAGTTTCAAGTGCCGTTCAAGGAAGTGAAGAGCTGGCCTATAATGTTTTAAAAGCAGGAAAAATTCCTATTCATTATTGTTCATCCAGCTTCAAAGATGCAGTGCAATTAAGACAGCGGCTTAAAAGAAGAGCGTTAAAAACATCACTGCCGCTTGATGTAATCACGGAAGATGGAACGTTACTCAAAGGCGTTGTAGAAGGAGATCTAGAAAAAATAGTTGAGATGCTTACCAACAAATTTGAAGTTCCCGAAGAATTAATTCATTTAGATAAAGAAAAAGAAAGAATTGAAGTCGCGCCGTGGATATTAGAAGAGATCTATGAAGATCTCCCCTTTGATTCCTTCATTGTAGAAGAATATCCGACAGCCGACCGTTTAGAGGTTGAGAGAGAGCCGCTCAAGCGACACTAATGCTTTGAACATTGTGATGTCTGTTTACAATATCTCTGGCAAGCTTGAGGTTACGGCCATTTTTACCAATGGCGCGGCCTTTCACTTTGGGATCCACAGTCACGGTGGCATGTAAAACATTGCCCCGTGATTCAATCTCCACTTTCTGGACATTGTAGTTGTAGAAAACATTCTTGATGAATGTTTCTGGATCGTCAGAGTATTCGACAACCTGAATGTTTCTTCCTGTCTGATTTTTGAGACGGATAACGTTTTCTCCGCCTTTACCCACAGCACGGTTAGCTTGGCCAGGTTCAACAACGAACACCAGCTTATCCTCTGCTTCCATACAGTCTTTTACTCTCGTCTTCGTCACTTGCTCAAAGAGATTGATGTAACGTAGAGTATCCTCTGTAAATGTTATTTCTGTTGGCATATTTCATCACAGCGAGAGAATGTTTGAGGTACCCTTGTCTATGACAGCTAACGCGGATACTGAGAATGGTTTTCCGCATAATGCGCCTAGATCCATGTTGGTTCCCTCGTATTTGTAAACCTTTGTGTTGTGGTTTCCAGATTGGAGGAACTCACTCGGGCAATTAGCAGCGATGATTACGATTTTTGCATCTCCACTGTTGATTGCCTTCTCTGCCTGCTGCACGCCGTAAACCACTTTACCAGTGGTAGCAGCGGCCTTAATTGCTCTTCCTAAATCTATCATTCTTGTGCCTCCTTAGGCTTTTTTGGGGAGTAAATCAGATTCACAGCTCCTGTTCCGAGTGTCACTGGTTGTCCCACGATAATGTTCTCAGCCACCCCGTCTAGATAGTCTACTTCACCAGTAAGCGCAGCATGCAGTAAGTGGGTGGCTGTTATTTCGAATGCTGCTCTAGCGAGTACACTTGATTTTCTACCAGATATACCGTGCCTACCGATAGCCTTGACGTCACCGTCGTTGGTCATCAGGTCAGCAACCAGCATAATGTGTCTGATATCAACGCTCAAACCCTGTTCTTCAAGCGTTCTTGACGCTTCGTTGATAATGGAGTTACGAGCGGCCTCTACACCCAGAACATCATAGATTTCCTGGATAGAGTTTGTAGTAGTACGTGTCTTATCGACTTTATCTTCATTAAGCACGTCGCGCAGGTTTGATCCTGCAGTATAGATGACGTATTCATTACCTTGTTTACGTAAGATAGCTCTTTCAATGCCATCAAGACCCTGAATTACTGCATCACGGCTTGCTTGGACAATGATCTGCAACTTTTTAAACGAAGGTTCGTCTGAAGAAATGACGATCAGACCATCTTCCACAGCGACTAATCCACGAAGACGGCGGTCTTTGGACAGCCTTTCCTGGATCTGCTGAATTGTTATGTCTTTCTGCTCTAATTTTATGGGATCGGGGTGTACAACAACTTTCATGTTGGCGATATCGGTTTCAATATCAGCAATATCCAGTAAGGTAGTCTTTTCAATCTTAGAAGCTACCTTTCGTACAATATCTACATCTCCCATATATGCTGGCTCAATGTGAACTTCCATCATTGGAGTGGAAGGGACCCGTCTTGCATCAACAATTTCAATAAGACGTGGTAAACCTAATGTAACGTTAATTTCAGCGACACCAGCGTAGTGGAAAGTACGCATTGTCATCTGTGTACCAGGTTCACCGATTGATTGCGCAGCAAGAATTCCTGCTGATTCGTTGGCATCCATCTGATGATCGACATAGCGAGAGTAGGATTTTTCCAATACTTTCATCAGTTTATCATCAGGAATGTCAATTCCTTCAATACGTGAAGCAATCTTAGAGACGACACGCATCGGAAGATTCATGTCATTTTCTTCCAGCATAGTAAGAAGCTTTTCCTCTAAAGGTGTATGAGCTCTTGATTTGTCTACTAGGTTGTAGTGCACCTTTTCCACGGCAGCTTCTTGTTGCTGTTTTTTAGTTGATTTTTTAGTCTCACGTTTGGTCTTTCCTACTTTAGCAAAGACATCTGACGCCTCTTCACTGGTGAGTCCAGCGTTGATCAGCTCTTCAACAGATGCTGCAGAAACATCACCAATTGTCGAGTAAGTTGAGAGGAGCTTTTCGATTAATAAATCGCTAACGCCTCTCCTGCGGAGGGCATTTTGAGTATCCTTACGTGCCATCAGTCTTCACCTCCGCCACCGAGATCGTATTCAGGCTCTTCCATTTCCAGATCGTCTTCGACGACTGCTTCCATCAGATCCTGTTCAATGGTTGCGTAACCAGTCTGTTTCTTCTCTTCGATTTGGGAGATGATCTCGACTTCATCGCCTAAAACCTCAGACAAGATATCATCTACATCTAAGGCTTCTCCACTGGAAGAACGAGTTGGATCGACTCCATCTTCTCCATATCTCAACTGGATGACCATATCTGCTGTGTTACGAACGGTACCATCCTGCTTTAGTTTCAGATCTTCTAAAGCGTTGATTAAACGACGCTGCATGTAACCAGAACGAGATGTTCTCACCGCAGTATCCACAAGACCTTCTCTACCACCCATGGAGTGGAAGAAGAATTCTGTGGGGGTAAGACCGCTCTTGTATGAATTCTGAACGAATCCTTTGGCTTCTGCACCGAGATCGCCTTTCTTGAAGTGGGGTAAAGTTCTGTTCCAGTATCCTCTGGAAAGACGCTCTCCTCTTACGGCCTGCTGTCCGATACAACCGGCCATCTGAGACAGGTTAAGCATTGATGCTCTGGCACCAGAACGCGCCATAATAACTGCCGGGTTTTCCATACCAAGGTGACGTCCGGCAATCTGACCGGCTTCATCTCTTGCTTTTCCGAGGAGTTTCATTACTTCTACTTCTAAAGTTTCATCAAGAGAACGTCCTGGCAGCTGTTCAAGGATACCTTCACGATAAGCTTCGACTAACTCAGAAACTTTGTCTACGGAGTCAGCTAACATCTCTTCAATCTGGCGAGTAGCTTCTGCAGGAATATCTTCATCATCGATACCTGTGGTGAAACCTCTTGCCATGATCGCGCCGATAGCTAATTTGGTAATGTTGTTGAGGAAATCTTTCGCGGCGGTTGAGCCGTAATCGTGTGCGATTTTATTGAGGATCTTTCCTTTGAAAGCACCGATAGCGTTTTCATCAATGGTTCCACACAGATGCTGTCCGTTACGAATCTTGACGTAAGCATCCATGTCACACTCCTCTTTGAGACAAACCTGACAGTGGCGGCAAATCGATGATTTGAAAGTGATTCTGAAATCATCGGGTAAGATCAAACTGAATAACTGATATCCAGTCCAGTATTTGTTGCCGTTTTCATCAATGTTTGGTTCAGGAGTTTGATCATAGGTCACTTTGCTCAAGATGTTGATGGTATCCTGTACGTCAAAGTGTGGGTTCTTATGTGTTAATAAGAAAGCCCCGGTGATGTGGTCGTGGATAGCACCAATGATTGGTCCGCCAAATCTTGGTGAAAGGATATGTTCCTGAACTCTCATCAGAATGAGCGCTTCTGCACGGGCTTCGTCACTCTGCAGAACGTGTAAGTTCATTTCATCGCCATCGAAGTCGGCGTTATATGGTGGACAGACGCAGAGGTTAAATCTGAAAGTCTTCCAAGGCATTACACGCACGGTGTGGGCCATCATGGACATTCTGTGGAGAGATGGTTGTCTGTTGAAGAGTACGACATCCTTGTCCATCAGGTGCCTTTCAATGACGTAATCAATTTCCAATCCTTCGGCAATGGTTTCAGCGTTACGCTCGGTAACTTTCATTCTTCGTCCGTCTGAACGAATAACGTAGTTTACACCAGGAACGTATTTTCCATTTTCTAAAGGTGGGTTGTTTCCCCGCTTGACCATTTCCCGGAGAATTTCGATGTTAGAACGAGTTACGTGAACTGGTACGGTAAGTTCTCTTGCGGCAGAGTATGGAACACCTACTTCGTTGATCGATAAAGCGGGATCCGGTGAGATAACAGTACGCGCTGAGAAATTAACACGCTTACCAGATAAGTTGGATCTGAAACGTCCTTCCTTACCTTTCAATCTCTGAACTAAGGTTTTCAAAGGCCTTCCAGATCTGTGTCTAGCCGGCGGAATTCCCGAAGTCTGATTGTCATAGTAAGTGGTAACGTGATACTGCAAAAGTTCCCAGAGATCTTCAACGATCAGCTGAGGCGCTCCGGCATCACGGTTTTCTCTCAACCTCTGGTTAATTCTTAAGACATCCACCAGTTTGTGAGTCAAGTCATCTTCTGATCTGTCACCAGATTCTAAAGTGATTGAAGGTCTTACGGTAACTGGCGGTACTGCTAAAGCAGTAAGAACCATCCACTCTGGACGGCAGGAAGCAGGATCAATGCCTAAGGGCATAAGATCTTCATCGGGAATTCTTTCCAGACGCTCTCTTACTTCTTTAGGTGTAAGTTTGTGACCGTCTTCACGGAAAGTAGTGGGTTTATCCAGAGTTATTTTTCCCTGAATTTCACCACAATGTGGACAGACTGCATTTTTTGAAGCGTCTTTAGCAAGATCTTTAGCGAGAGCCCGGTAGTCAATTGCATCACCACCGAGTTCTTCCACAACTTCCATCTGCCTGGTCTTTTCCGCAGCCTCTTCCTGCGTCATTAACAGGCGACCGCATGATTTACAAGTAGATTGCAGAAGTTTTTTGATTTCTTTAACTAGTCCTACATGAATGACTGGCATGGCCAGATCGATGTGTCCAAAGTGTCCAGGACATTCATCGACTTTGTTACCACAGGTTTTACATCTAAGACCAGGTTCGATTACTCCCAAGTGTGGGTCCATAAGACCCATGTCAATCGGGAAACCATCGTCATCATAGGTATCAGCAGTAATCACTTTGGTTGCTGACATCTTTCTAATCTCTTCTGGAGATAAGATTGAGAATTTGATTGATCCAATTCTTTTTGAGACACCACGCATCATCTTAAGTCCTCCAGTTGAAGTCTCATGACAACACCAAGTGACAGCAGCTCGTCGAGAAGCAGTTTGAAAGCATAGCTGGTCTGAACAAGATGAACATTGGTGTTATTGTTGCACACTGGACAGCGTACTACTCCTCTCCGGTCCATCATGGAGATGTGTCCGCAGTTAGGATTGCCGCAGATGTACAAGGCTGTTCCATCTGACTCATCGAGCAGACGGTCTTTGATAACCATTGCCGCTCCATGACCAATCAGACAGTCTCTTTCCATTTCACCGAATCTTAAACCACCCTGACGAGATCTTCCTTCAGTAGGCTGCCTAGTAAGTATCTGAACTGGTCCGCGTGAACGAACATGCATTTTTCCAGATACCATGTGGTGTAACTTCTGATAATAGATCACACCAGTGAACATATTGGCTTCAAATTTCTTGCCGGTAACACCGTCATACATGACTTCTTTACCAGTGTGTTTAAAGCCATTACGAACTAATGATTCTCTAAGAGCTTGTTCTTTTTCTCCAGAGAAAGCAGTAGCATCAATGGATCTTGCTTCCATGGCACCCACTTTTCCACCGATCATTTCGAGGACGTGGGCAATGGTCATACGAGATGGAATAGCGTGAGGATTAATCACTAAATCAGGAGTCACACCGTCACAAGTAAAGGGCATGTCTTCCTGTGGAACTAACAATCCCACTACACCTTTCTGTCCATGTCTGGAAGCGAATTTATCACCTAACTCGGGAATCCTTTCGTCTCTTACTTTCACTTTAACAAGACGGGAACCGTTTTCGGACTCAGTGAGCATGACTGAGTCAACCCAGCCTTTTTCACCAGATCTGATCGTAACGGAAGTTTCTCTTCTTTTCTGGGGAGTAAGGAAATCTGTTTCTTCTTCAAGGAAACGAGGAGGTGAAGTCTTTCCGACCAGCACGTCACCGCCGCTGACTTCGGTTTCAGGACAGATAAGTCCATCTTCACCGAGAGTTGCGTAGGAGAGATCGGCCCGGGCACCGCGGACATCAGGAGAAGGAATTTCAAAGTGATCTTCCTGTCCTCCAGGATACCTGCGCTCTTCTGCACGGTAGGTTCTCAAGAAGGTTGAACGGCCTAAACCTCTGTCAACAGAAGCTTTGTTGAGAATCAACGCATCTTGAATGTTATAACCATTGTAAGAGATGATTGCCACTACGAAGTTTTGTCCTGCTGGACGGTCATTGAAAGCAATGAAGTCCATCGGCTTAGTCTGTACCATCGGCTTTTGCGGGTAGTGTAAGAGATGTCCTCTTGTGTCAGGACGCTTACGATAGTTAGTGCAGCTGAGACCTAAGGACTGCTTAGCCATACCTGAACCCATAGTAACTCTTGGAGAAGAGTCGTGTTCAGGGTAAGGAACAACACTTGCGGCTACTCCCAGAATAATCAAAGGATCGATTTCCATGTGGGTGTGGTCAGCGTTGAGTAACATTTCTGCAGAATTGTCACCATGACAATATTTGCACTTGAGAATTGCATGGGAATCGTCAGTACCAGGGTTCATCCAATCTAGATCAGTAGGTGAAAGAGCCCGGCCGCATTCACTGCAACGCTCGGGAGGGTTGTAAGGCAATACTGCAATGTAAGTATCCTCTTCTTCCTCAGCGTCTATCCACTCAATAACGCCTTCTCTGATCAAGTCGGTCCATTTGAGATGGCCGTCTCTGATTTCTTCGATGTGGCGGCGAGTAAGAGATAATTTTCCATTGTTGACAACTAAAAGCGGACGTCTTAAACGGCCTTCATCGCAGTTGATGATTACTTCACCCATTTCTTCATCGAAACGAATGTTGATGTCACTGGAAAGAAGTCCCTGCCGTCTGCCAGCTCTGATGTCTGCCACCAAGGATTTAGGATTTTCAGTATTACCGACTAAATCTCCATTGACGTAGACCTTGGCACCTGAACGCAGCTCTCCGCTCCTAACTTCTGTAACTCCACGGTCACGAAGGAGCCATTGCACATCTTCCTCACGGAAACCTTCAGAAACATCAATGATCAAAGAGGCGTTTTTTACAAGACCGCAATTTTGACCTTCTGGCGTTTCGTTAGGACATAATCTGCCCCATTGAGTAGGGTGCAAGTCACGTGCTTCGAAGTGCGGCTGTGAACGAGTAAGGGAGGAGGTTACTCTACGAAGATGAGACAGTGTGCTCATGTTAGAGGTACGATCAAGCAGCTGTGATACACCTGCTCTTCCGCCTACCCAGTTTCCTGTAGCCAGAGCGTGTAAAAGACGATGGGTCATCAAATCAGGACGGATTGATGAACCAATGCGTAAGTTCTCTTTTTTACGGGAGAAATTACGCTCCATCTGATACTTCAGATCTTTCATTAAGTTAGTAAAAGCAACACGGAAGAGATCTTCCATCAAATCTCCAGAGAGTTTCAGACGCTTGTTGGCATAGTGGTCTTTGTCGTCTTCTTTTCTCATGCCGATGCTCAATTCAAGAACTGAACGAGCGATTCTGCCCAAGAAATAGGCTTTCTTCAGTCTGTCCTCTCTAGTGTCACCCAAATGGGGTAACAAGGAACGGTCGATGATTGATTCCACTTTCTTCTCTCTATATTCCTTAGCCTGACCAGTAGCGAATTTACGCTCCAAGTAGGTGATGGCATCTTCAGTTGTGTAAATACCATTCGGGGGATAGAGTTTCTTATCATGGCATTCTTCAATGTTAGCGTAAACAATGTTAGCCATTTCGGGAACAGAGACAATCGCATCATAGATGTCCTTGTCATTTTCCATGCCCAGAGCTTTCATTAAAGCAACTAAGGGGATCTGTCCAGTAGCCGCTGGTACAGTCACAGTAAGAATACCATCTTTCTTCTTTTCTACTAAAGTAAGAGCACGGTATCCTTCTCTCTGTGAGAACACCTTGGCTACTTCTAACTGGGTACCATAGCGCTCATTGTATTCGACCATGACCCGGTTAGGAGCTAAATCTTCCAGAGAAATGAGAACTCTCTCTGTTCCACCAATGATGAAATATCCACCGGGGTCAGAAGGATCTTCACCGGCTTCCATTAGTTTTTGCCGATACTCATCATCGGTCAGCTCTTTGTCAACCTCGATATTTTCTTTATAGAGGTTGCAACGCTTAGAGCGGAGCATGACGGGTAAGTCACCAATGTGAACGGTTTCTGGTTCCTTCTCAATACCATCTTCAATAATTGTAAAATCAAGATAAATCGGAGCAAGATAGTTAAGATTCCTAAGTCTAGCTTCCATAGGAGTTAAAGGATGAGTAGCACCATTTGCTTCTCTTACAATCGGCAATTGCACATGCATGGTGGGTCTTGCCTGCGGGTCGACATTTCCTGTTTTTTCATCTCTTTTACGTCCAACCCGGATCTCAATAATACGTCCCTCTGTCCTTTCCGGATCAAGACGTATTAAACCACGGTCCATATCGTCCGCAGATACTCTCAGGTTGTCGACAATTTTCTGCATCCTGCTGTTAGGATTATCCAGAGTGGAGAGAAAATCATTAAAACTGGAAATATGGTGGTTAACGATGCTTCTGTCTTTAAAATAAAGTTCTACTAAATCACGCACTTCTCTTCACCCCTTTACTTCCTTAATTACCAGACGATAGGTGACGAAAGCCTCCGCGGTTGCACTCTTACGGATGATTTTGATAATACTTCCTTCTGGAATTGGACCATAAATGTTCTCCAGAAGCTTCACACATGCATCCCCTCGCCGAATTTTAGGAAGCTGGTCTTTTGTGATATTCAACTCTGCCAGTACCTTTTCAGCATCCTCTGGAGACAATAGATAATGCTCCGGAACGAGATTATGCTCTAAAACGTTAAAATTGGATTCGACCACCTAATTCACCTGCTAGTCATTGAATTGGACATGGGGTTCCGCCATAAATTATACTTAGAAAACATCCCTTCGTACGCGGACCGAACGTTTACCCCTTCCATCGTTCTTCTACCTCGCTATGAGCGGGCTCGCGGGGATTTTCGGAGCGTGCGGGAAGGCCGCACACTTTTCGAACCCCGGACCACCTGATTAAAAGTCAGATGCTCTTTCTAGGGTACTGGGGATTTAACTCCGCAGTCCTACCTAGCTGAGCTACGAGCCCAATGCAAGCTGTTTAGCATGCAGAGGGTTAGGTAAAGACTGGTCCTATATAATACTTTCTATCACAGTCGCCAATTGCGCTCTCTAAAAGAGTCAAGAGGGGTATTTACACGCAATTAAGCAGCGCTTGAGTGCGTTCTTAACATTTTAAATTTTCTGGATTTGACCCATTTATTCACAAGATCGCCATTGCTTTTACGAAACGCCATGGGGGGTTTCTGAAGCGAATACTCTAAATATCTAAATTAGTCTGTATCGCTCACTTCCGGTGATTTACATGGAAAACGAAAAGATTTGCAGTTCATGTGGACTTAGACTCGGTAAGAACGATGGAATGACGTTCTTCCAGTGTCCAGAATGTGGCGAAGCCGAAATTGGACGCTGCCCACAGTGCAGAGACCAAAGTGTTGCCTACACTTGCCCTAAATGCGGTTTCACAGGACCTTAAGGTGGACCTCATGGGAAAAGTAGCAGCAGTTCACAAGCTCATTCCAGAGAGCCCCGACGTATCAACAGAACAGATCATTGAAGAAATACCCAAACACGTGCCTGAAGGTGTAACCATCAGCAGCATGGTCGTAAAGCCCTTCGCTTTTGGATTAAGTATTATTGAAGTTACTTCAATGATGGATGACGCTGAAGGTCTCATCGAGAAATTAGAAGACGCTTTGAGAGCAGTACCTAACATCCAAGGCGTAGAAGCAGATACAATTACTCTTATCTAAACAAAAAAACTCTGCAGATTGTCTCTGCAGAGATCGTTTAATTTTAAGGTTCCAGGACTTCAAATCCTGTTGATTCATCTTTTATTTTCTTTGCTTGACAATTAGTAAGTTCGAAGATAATCACTTCTAAAATCTGCCAAACTACTGAACCTACACGAATACAGCCTGTTAAGCCATCTCCTGCTCTTCCACATGAAACATGCATGTGCAAACGGGGGAGGCCGTCTTCACCTTCAAAAATTGTACCGACACCTGCTGTTTCATGAGCTGCGAGAAGAGTGTGGAACAAAGGAGTCACCGGTCTTGCCTCACCATCTTCTGGTCCTACCGTCATCCGACTGCCTTCATCAAGAGCTCCCACGGCCACGACTGCTGCTGATTTTATCTTATGTTCGAGAGCAAAGTTTTCCAACTGTTCGTGAACTACTTCGCCGTCTTCTAATTTAACAACAAATACTCTGCCAATACCAGCTTCAGAATACTTCAGGATCGTTCCTCCTAAAAATTATGAAAAGGTGCGGGGGTAAACCCCGCTAAAAAGAATTTATTTACTCAGGAAACGGTTTAATGAACTGTTTATCCATTAAAAGCTGAGTTTCATTCCTCGCCCGAGAAATGGCCTGCTCAGCACGGTAAGTAAGTTCATCTTTACTCAGTTTAATTCTGGCAATGCCAGTTTCCATGGCTTTCAGACCAACAGCAACTGCTTCACGGGGGAATACTTCCCATTCATCCATTGTTGGTACAATGTATGATTCACTGAGACCTTTGTCTTCAGCAGTTTTAGCGATTTCCAAAGCTGCAGCAATGCACATTTCATCAGTAATGGTCTTAGCCCTTACATCGAGAGCGCCTCTGAAAATACCAGGGAATCCCAGAGAGTTGTTAACCTGATTGGGGAAGTCAGAACGTCCGGTTGCAATGACTTTTGCACCTCCTTCTTCAGCTTCCCAAGGCCAAATTTCAGGAATGGGGTTAGCGGTAGCGAAGACGATAGCGTTGTCAGCCATTTGCTGTACCCATTCTTTCTTAATTACACCAGGACCAGGTCGAGAAGCAGCGACGACGATATCTGCTCCCTTCATGGCAGTTTCAATATCTCCTACGACATTCTCTGCATTGGAGTTTTCACACATAAACCATTTTTCAGCATGAGAGTTCTTGATGTCTTCTCTGCCAGCATGGAGTGTACCTTTGCTGTCGCACATTACAATATTTTTGATGTTGAAACCAGCTTCAACCATAATCCGTGCAATTGCGATATTAGCTGCTCCTGCTCCAACCATTGCTACTTTTGATTCTGAAATCTTTTTTCCTACAACTTTATGAGCGTTGATGGCTCCGGCAGTGACGATAGTAGCAGTACCCTGCTGGTCATCATGCCATACTGGAATATCCATTTCAGATCTCAGTCTGTCAAGAATTTCAAAACATTTAGGATTCTCAATATCTTCTAAATTAATACCACCAAATGAAGGTCCCAAGGCTTTTACAGTTCTGATAATTTCTTCAGTGTCTGTTGTATCCAGACAAATAGGAACAGCATCTACGCCTCCTAAATATTTGAATAAAAGTGCTTTTCCTTCCATTACTGGCAGTGCTGCTTTAGGTCCAATGTTACCAAGTCCCAAAACTCTTGTACCATCAGAAACCACCGCAATCATGTTACCCTTCGAAGTGTGCTCATAGACTTTATCAGGATTAGCATGAATATCTTTACAGGGTTCTGCAACTCCTGGTGTGTACCAAACTGCAAAATCATTAAAACTATGAACAGGACACTTGGCAGTTATCTCAATTTTTCCTTCGTAATAGGGATGATATTTCATGGCAAGTTTTGCTGGCTCGTATGCTTTTTTCAGCATTTCTTCTTGATCTTTTTTATCGACAGACATAATTACAATCTCCAAAATGTTGATTTACTCGAGGCAAACCATGTCATTAGGGTTAAATTTAGGGCGTAACACCACAAAAGATTATATAAGAGCTTCGTAGCTCGTATTACGAATCTCGTAGATTGGAAGGGTGAGACCTCCTATGAAAGTAACAATATTAGACGGATACATAGACGAACCTGCATGTCTCGGAGTGCCGCCCTTTATTTCTCCGCAAGTAAGAGCAGCTGCCGGAGCGGCTATTGCTGCCGGAGCAGAAATAGAATACACAACTATTGACGCCGTGCGCAAAAATGAAGTTGCTTTAAATGCAGACATCACTCTCTTTATGGCTGGTAATGCTGTCCCAGGAAAATATATACGGGCTATGCCGGCTTCTAAAAAAGAAGTTTTAGAAATTAGTAGCCAGCTTCCAGGAATATCAATACTCGGTGGGCCTGCTAGCCTCGATGATGAAATGACTGCTGCTTTTGATTATTCATCTCCCCAGGATCCAGCAGTTAGTTTATATGAAATAATTAATCAATTAGCAGTTTCAGGAAGATGGCGGACATTAGCTGAATGGAATGAGTGGTTGATAAAAGGAGCCATTATTGTTAAAGCTCATCCAGATTTTCCTGAACCGCTGATTGCTGAAGTAGAATCCTATCGCGGATGTATTAGATATCAATCTGGTGGATGTTCATTTTGTATAGAACCATTAAAAGGTAAACCACTCTTTCGGCAGCCTTCAGATATAATTGCTGAATGTACTAAACTTTCAGAACTAGGGGTTCATAATTTTAGAATTGGAGGACAAAGCTGTATAATCTCATATATGGCAGATTTAGAAACAGGAGATCCTCCACGACCAAATCCACAGGCAGTTGAAGAATTATTCCACGGTTTGCATGCTCTTCATCCTCAAGTATTACATGTAGACAACGCAAATCCTGCTGTAATAGCAAGCTATCCAGAAGAATCGAGGGAAATTATTAGAAGTTTAGTAAAATACTGCACTCCTGGAAATATCCTAGCTCTTGGATTAGAAAGTTCTGATCCCAAAGTCAAAGAAATGAATAACTTAAATTCTTCAGCTGATCAGACTTTTGAAGCTATTAAAATGATTAATGAAGAAGGAGCTGCAATAGGAGATAATGGTCTTCCAAAATTGTTACCTGGATTAAATTTTATTAGCGGTTTGGATGGCGAAAATAAAGGTACTAATGAAATGAATATTGATCTCCTAAACAAAATTTTAGATAATAATTTATTATTAAGAAGAATTAATTTACGTCAGGTAATACCACTTAGGAAGTCATACAAAAAACAGGATAAACACTCGTTCATAAAATTTAAAGACAAAGTTAGAGAAGAAATTGATCAGCCGATGCTGAAAAGAATGTTTCCTGAAGGTCGAATTTTAAAAGATATGTATACTGAATTGCAAGATGGGAACTTCACTTTTGGAAGACAAATTGGAACTTATCCTATTCTCATTTGCCTTCCATATAAAACAGATTTAGAGAAATTTTTAGATGTTGTTATTGTAGATTGGGGTTATCGAAGCATTACAGCAGTTGAATATCCTTTGAACATCAA